>Ga0210396_10000624_pt1 | contig 44510 bp, 45 predicted proteins | sample IncBWH17OmetaG_FD_155466 | JGI IMG/M metagenome (GOLD analysis project Ga0210396, IMG submission 155466) | Forest soil microbial communities from Barre Woods Harvard Forest LTER site, Petersham, Massachusetts, United States - Inc-BW-H-17-O ... | reverse complement strand
AGTACTTTAGTATTTCAATAAACCGCTCAGTATGAAGGCTTATTTAATCCTAATCTGTAGTTTATTTGCTTTTGCTGCTTTTGGGCAACAAAGCAGGCGTGATTCTGGTTTAACCCAAAATAAGCATAAGTACTTTGTTAATTATCCGGAGAGTTTTGAGCAACACTGGCACAATATGGATTCTGTTTATAACAGACACTGGAAAGGCAAAAATGATGATGATGGAGCGAGTACAGGAAATGATATGTTGTTTGGCGATAAATACGACCCTAATCATGTAAAGTTATACCGTAAATATGATTCTATCTGGTATAAACACTTTAGAGACAGTAATAATATAGTGATTACATTTTTCTTCTCGCCCGGGGAGAATATTAAAATATTTTATGAGGGCAAAAAGGTTTTCGATACTATCGTTGCTGTAAACTGGAGTGTTGGTGAATGTATAAGATCGTTAAATCTTAAATTGGTATCGGCCGATAAAAACTCAGTAAGAATTGTTTTTGCTGATGGTGATGAGATCAGTTTTAAATACGATACTCGCTATAGAACGTTGTGTATTGGCAGAGATATGAGGACCCATGGTGTTTTCCTTAATTACGATAACTGGCAGCGCCGGTTCCATTTGTATTAGTAATATAGTTTAATCGTTCCTATATTTGTTCTGCATACAATATCCCATCGATTAATGGAAAATTTATTTAGAATAAAAGAGAATAAATTAATATTCAGTACCGGAAAGAGTATTGTATTTGATCATAAAATAATACAAGTACTCCAAAAAGAAGAAATATTGATAGTGCTTATAGGGGGAGAGAAAGGCCAGATGTTTAATAATAATGTTTACGGCCTTGATATTGTAAAAAGAGAAATTAAATGGCAAATAAATAATCCTTCTGAATTTGATTGCCCATTCAACTTGATAGCATTAACAAAAACCGGTGAGGTTGGCCTGAGAAATTGGTGCCATTATGATATGGTTGTAAACCCAAGTAATGGTGAAGTATTACTTAAAAGATACAATAATGCAAAGTAAATAGCCATGCAATACCCCATCGATATAAGTATAGGCGGTTTCAGTATCAGTTCGCACCTGGTATTCGAAACACTGGGCTTTATTATTGGTTACAGGTATTACCTTTATTTGCGTAAGAAAGAGGTGGACAAGATACCCACCTCGAACCGTGCCATAATAATGATTGCCGGAGCAGGGGGAGGGTTCCTGTTCTCGAGGGTAATTGGTGCATTTGAACACCCAGATGCATTTTTGCATTCCGATCATCCTTTGCTTTATTTCTATTCTGATAAAACTATTGTAGGTGGACTACTGGGCGGACTTATTGCAATTGAGATAACCAAGAAGATAATAGGTGAAACAAAATCATCGGGCGACCTGTTTGCTTACCCCATGATATTAGGAATGCTCATCGGGCGTATTGGTTGCTTTACCATGGGCATGTTAGAAGATACATACGGAACAGTAACTACTTCCATATTCGGTATGGATCTGGGTGATGGATTAAAGCGCCACCCTGTAGTGTTGTATGAAATGTTCTTTTTAATATGTGTCTGGGTAACTTTAAGACTTATTGAGAGAAAGGTGACATTCAAAAACGGTATCAGGTTCAAACTCTTCCTTATTTCATATTTGATATTCCGCCTGATGCTTGATTTTATTAAACCCGGCGACCGTTACTTTTACGGTTTGGGAACCATACAAATAAGTTGTATTTTTGGTTTGATGTATTACAGCAAAACCATTCTCACTACCATTTTTAAACCGTCATTAATTATAGAGCATGAGTAACACCCGCGATTATATTTACTACGATCATACCATTAGCCTGTGTGTTGAGTGCCATAAGCGCATCGATGCCAAGATAGTCTTTAAAGATGGCAATGTGTACCTGAATAAAAAATGCAAGGAACATGGTTTTCAGCAGGTGCTTATAGCTACCGATATTGAATTCTACAAGCAGATACGTAACTATAACAAAGCATCGGAGTATCCTATAGCGCCTCACACCGAAACACATTATGGCTGCCCGTATGATTGTGGTATTTGTCCCGATCATGAGCAGCACTCTTGCTTAACGTTAGTGGAGATAACCGACCGTTGCAACTTAACCTGCCCTACCTGTTATGCCAGTTCATCACCTACGCATGGCCGGCACCGCACGCTGGAAGAAGTAGAGTTTATGTTCGATGCTATTGTAAAGAGCGAGGGCCAGCCCGATGTGGTGCAGATAAGTGGGGGTGAGCCAACCATTCACCCGGAATTCTTTAAGATAATGGACATGGCCAAAACCAAGCCCATCAAGCATTTGATGTTAAACACAAATGGCTTCCGTATTGCCGATGACCTGGAGTTCACCCAAAAGCTGGCCACCTATGCACCCGATTTTGAAGTTTACCTGCAGTTCGATTCGTTTAAACCTGAGGCATTGATAGAGATGCGTGGTAAGGACCTGACCAAGATACGCATGAAGGCTTTGGAGAACCTGAACAAGTGTAAGCTATCGACCACATTGGTTGTAACATTGCAACGCGGACTGAACGATGATGAAATAGGTAAGATAATTGAGTTTGCATTAAAGCAGCCTTGTGTGCGTGGTGTTACCTTTCAACCTACACAGGTAAGTGGCAGGTTGAAAAACTTTAAACCCGAAACAGGTCGGCTGACGAATACCGAAGTGCGCACCAAGATATTGGAGCAGTGCGATATATTTAAACCCGCCGACCTTATACCTGTGCCTTGTAATCCTGATGCATTGATAATGGCATACGCACTAAAGTATAACGATCAGGTTACGGCGCTTACCCACCTCATTGACCCTGAAGTGTTGCTCAATTCATCAAAGAACACTATTGTATATGAGCAGGACAAAGAACTGCACCAATATGTAATGAAGATGTTCAGTACTGCCAACTCGGCTGATAAAATAGGGGAGACCTTCAACCAGTTGCTATGCTGCCTGCCTAATATTGTAGCACCCGACCTTTCATACGATAACCTGTTCCGCATTATTATTATGAACTTTATGGATGCCTACGATTTTGATGTGCGAGCCATCAAGAAATCGTGTGTGCATATAGTGAACGAAGACGGGCGTATTATTCCCTTCGAGACCATGAACCTGTTCTACCGTAAGGAATTTAAAGAAAAGCTTGAAAAACTAAGAGCTGAGCCTGCATGAAAGACCTTGGTAAAATAGTATTGGTAAATGTGTTTTTGATATTTACGTACGATGTTATTCTGCGTCAAATAACACATGATGTGGCGGGATATTATCTTGTAATTCTATTTTGGCAAATAATACTCAACATTGTAACTTCATTTGTACTCTTTATTATGAAAAAGGGCCCTTGGGCACGCTCGTTCCTTTTATCTTCTTTATTGGTATTAATAATTGGCCTTGGGGTTTGTGTGATAACAGTTCCAACGCGTTTTTAATTTAAGCATGAAGGACTTGAACAAAATAGCTGGTTTAAATATCCTCTTTATTATTGTCTATTCAATAGTAATTCGCTTTGCCTGGGATAAATCGACTGAAGTAGTTGTGGCTATGTGCCTTGTTCCTATACAGGTCTTAGCCAATTTCATTACTTCAATGAGTTATTATGGGAATAGGAAAACTGAATTAGGTAATTCATATTTGCTTACAGCATTTCTTGTTTTAATAATAGGATTCGGAGCCTGCCTTACCAACCTTAATTCATAAGTAAGAATGAAAAACCTTGGTAAAATAGCTGGTATCAATATTGCAATAATTGTTGTTTATGGCATATTGCTGAGGGTTTCAGGTACCGATTCGTGGAATGTTGTTCTGGTATCTATGATGTTGGTAATATTCCAGGTGCTAATTAATTTTGCTTTGGCACTCATGTATTATGGAAACAGTGAAAAATCAACTGGGCATTCCTACATGTTAACCTCGTTATTTGTTTTAATTGTAGGTTTTGGAGTTTGTGTTGCACCTGTACCCAATCATTATCGCACTAATTATTATCCTCCGGTTGATACTATTCATTTACCAAGCTCAAGCCACGATACAGTGCAGATTAAAGCTGATACAACAGTACCTTCAAAAAAAGATTCGGCTTTATAGTATTATTGTTGCTTTACCCATTTAATTGCAGTGTTTCCGCCATTATCCATTTTATATTGAATAAGATAAAGCCCGTTTGGCCAGTTTTCTGTACTTAGATTTAATAAAGTAGAAGTTGTGTTCTGTTCTGCAATCACTTTTCCATCTGCATTATAAATAGTTACTAAGCCATTTATCTTCGAAGGTAATTCTATGTTTAGCATATTGCTACCGGGATTAGGATAAGCCTTTATGCTTGGGTTTATAATTCCCATGTCTATTGCACCTGTTGGTGCAGTAGTGACAAATCTGCCAACCGAAATAACATAAACCGCTGCTCCCAGGGTATCACTATGCAACGGGTTGTAATTGGCTTGTGTGGTATCGAATACAAAGCCTAAGGGAGCGTCGTCGGTGGTGTCGGTATATACAAGTAAGGTACCATGGCCTATACCACTGGTAAGTATACGGCTATCCTGAAAGTGGGCCTTCAAGCCTGAACAATCGAAAACGGTTACGCTATATATGTGGCGTTTCTTCAATAATGTCTTGGCCGATGCCAATGATTTGGCTGGGAAGAATGTAGAGAGTGTTGTGTTAGTTAATAGCTGCGGAGATTTTTCCATAACCATTACGTGACCGTTCGATGATTGAGAAGCTGAATATCCAAATGCCAGCACATCACCCGCTTGTGATGAAGCAAAGCCACCCTGGCGAAAACCGTTATAAGTGTTTATAACAGAACGTAGAATATGGTTATACGCGTTCACTGAATCAGCTTCCATATTGCCGCATACATATTGCCAGCCACTTGTTACTTTGGTGGGCAGGGTAGGGAAGCCTGCAGCAAATTCATAGGCTGTGGCCACATACCCTTTAGCCGCAAACGGAGAAGTGTTGGCAGTGCGAACAGTATTCATAATATTGGTATAGGCATTACCCGTTGCAGTAGTATCGCCTGTTGCAGAAAGTAAGCGGGTTAAATAACCCACGCAATCTGATTGGCAATAGAAAGAAGTATCTGATGCTTTAAAAAATATGTTGGGTATTTGCGTTGGCCATATTTTGCTGAAAATATTGATGCCATAAGTGCTGTATAGGCTGTTGGCTATATAATAGCCGGTAGTTGGGTTCAGGTAATAATTATGTACATGATATTTTAAGCCGTAATAGGTAATGGTACTGTCCTTTATTGTGGCATTGGGATAGCTTATGTATTTCTGATCTATCAGGTAGGGCATGGCAATGTCCTCTGCTGCTGAAAGAACAGAGGAGTATATTTTACTGTTATAGCCGTGCAGTAAAGTATCGGTCTGCGCCTGCAATACAAAAGATGAAACAAGAGCAAACAATACCAGGAAATGCTTTTTCATTTAAAATATACTTGTATTTCAATGCAATTTAACAAAATTCACAGGAACAAGTTTTAGGCTTTTCTGTTTAAAACCATAAATAACTGGGTAGTGTACTTATCTCCTGCTTTAAAGAAGTTCGCAAGCCTGCCATATTCAACAAAGCCCAGTTGCTTGTAAAGCTTTTCGGCTTTTTCGTTGCCATATACGAGGCTGAGTGTTATTTGCTCTATAGCCGGGTTCTGGAAGGCTTTATCAATAGTATGTTTCAATAAAGCCTTGCCGATTTCTTTTCCTGCATAGGCCGTATCAACGTACATCTGTATCACCTCTCCGCGGTGTTTGGTCTTTGTGCGCGGCTCCCTTAAAAAACCGCAAATGCCCACCAGGTTATCACCATCAAAAGCGCCAAAAGTAAAGCTATCCTTGTCTATCCCTTTTATAGCAGGTTCAAGCTTCGGGAACTTCGACTGAAGCTCTTCTTCGAGTGTAGTACCAAAGTTATCAGGGTATTCTTTTAAACAGCGATGCCTGATTGCTTTGTATTTATCTAAATCGGCAACTTGTAATATGCGGTAGCTAATCCCTGTCATAGATTGCAAATTAACATCTTTTCACAAATCACAAGGCCCTCAATTCCATAAATAATGCTAATTATGCAAGATTGAAAATATAACTATGAAAAAACATCTACGTTTACTTGGCTTGCTTTTTGCGGCCGGCACCTTATCATTTAATGTTTCGGCACAGGGCTTTATGGGGCCAAACCCTGCAAAGAACTGGCAGAACCAGAGCATCGAATCAGATAGTGTTTATGGCACCGGTTCCGATAAGGCAATAGAATTTATGAAAGGCAAGCCTTCAACAACCGTTATTGTAGCTGTTGTAGATGGTGGTACCTATTTCAATCACCCAGGCTTAAAGGCTAATATATGGGTGAACCCTAAGGAAATACCGGGTAACAAAAAAGACGATGATAAGAACGGCTATATAGATGACATACATGGCTGGGACTTTATTGGCGGCAAGGATAGTGATGTAAACAAAGAAGCCCTTGAACTTACCCGTATTTATAGGGATCTGGGTAAGAAGTATGCAGGTATGGATTCTGCAAAGGCCATGAAGGATAATAAAACTAACTATACTTATTACCTGAAGGTAAAGAAGGATTATGAAGCGAAGTTGAAAGCCACCAAATCGCAATACGATAACCTGAAAGGTATCTTTGATAGTATTGATATGATAAAGAAGGCCATGGGTAAAACCGACTTCAATAAAGATCAGTTAGATACTTTGTATCACCCAAGCGATAGCGCTTTTATGAGAGCTAAAGCAAGGTTGATGCGTAACTTCAAACGTTTCTCTTTCTTTATGAAGGGTGTTACTGCTGATAGCCTAAGGAACTTATTGAAACCGGGATTAGATCATTTGAGTGTTACTTTAAACTACCAGTTGAACGTGAACTTTAACCCGCGTTATTTAGTTGGCGATAATTACGAAGATGCTAACCAGCGCAATTATGGCAATAACGATGTGGCAGGCCCTGCGGCTGACCATGGTACTCACGTAGCAGGTATTATAGGCGCTGTGCGCACCGGCAAACCCGGTGAGCAGGAAGGCATTGCAGATAATGTAAAACTTATGATCGTTCGTGTGGTGCCTGATGGCGATGAGCGCGACAAAGACGTTGCCAATGGCATACGTTATGCTGTTGATAATGGGGCCAAGGTTATTAATATGAGTTTTGGTAAAGGATATGCTTATAACAAAAAAGCAGTTGACGAAGCTGTTAAGTATGCTGAAGCGCACGATGTGCTTTTGGTGCACGCAGCTGGTAATGATCATTCTGATAACGATACAGTGGAAGATTTTCCTAACCGCAGATATGAAGGTACCAATGTAGAAGCGCAGAACTGGATAGAAGTAGGCGCATCGGACGTGAAAGGCAAGCCGGGTTCATTCAGTAACTATGGCAAAAAATCGGTTGACCTGTTTGCACCGGGTGTAAAAATATACAGTACTATACCCGATAGCGGTTATGCATATTTTAACGGAACCAGTATGGCATCGCCTTGTGTGGCTGGTGTAGCTGCACTTATTCGCGAATACTTCCCTAAGCTGAGCGCTAAAGAGGTACGAGACATATTGATGCAATCGGTTACCAAGGTAGATTTTAAAGTGCTTGTACCGGGCGGCCATGGCGATGATGAGGTTCCTTACTCTGACCTGTGTATAAGCGGTGGATTGGTGAATGCTTACAAAGCAGTTCAACTGGCAGCAAAGAAAGCAGGTAAATAACTAACTGCGTTAGTTCTATGAGGAGGTATTTTTATCAGGCATATATTTTGCTTGTGGCAGTGTTTATATATTCTGTTGCATCGGCACAAAAGGTAAATGCCGATTCGGTATGGGTAATGAATAACTATTACAAAATAGAGCGTTCAATACCTATGCGCGACAGTGTAAAGCTGTTTACTTCTATGTACATTCCGAAAGATACAGTGCATAAGCACCCTATACTTTTAATGCGTACACCTTATTCGTGCCAGCCTTATGGAGAGAGTAACTTTAAACGGGTTTGGCATTCTGCATACATGGAATATTTTAAGCAGGGCTATATAATGGTAACGCAAGATGTGCGTGGCAAATACATGAGCGAAGGAAACTTTGTGGATGTTCGCCCGTTTATTAAAGATAAAAAGACAAACAAAGATATTGACGAAGCGAGTGATACTTATGATGCAATTGACTGGATGGTAAAACATATTCCCGGTAACAATGGGAATGTGGGTATGTTCGGAATTTCGTACCCCGGCTTTTATGCCACTATGGGCGCACTCAGTGGACATCCTGCTTTAAAGGCGGTAAGCCCGCAGGCACCGGTTACCGATTGGTTCATGGGTGACGATACACACCACAAAGGCGTATTGTTTGTGTTGGATGAATTCGATTTTGACATTTCCTTTGGTGCACCCAGAAGAGGGCTCACTACAAAGGATGAAGATGTTACTGAAGTTCCCGGTGATGATAACTACAACCTGTACCTGAAATTAGGAACCTATGCAGAGATCAGTAAAAAGTATCATGGTGATTCAATCGGGTTTTGGAAAGAACTTCCTAATCATCCAAACTATGATGACTGGTGGAAAGCCCGTGACCCACGCAGGGTGTTAGAGAATGTGAAGCCGGCCATAATGGTCACCGGTGGTTTGTTCGATGCAGAAGATCTGTATGGCACATTTGGAACGTATGAAGCAATAAAAAAACAATCACCTGCAACCAATTGCAAACTGGTTGAGGGGCCTTGGTTCCATGGTGGATGGGCAAGATCGAGAGGGGAGAAGCTGGGTGATGTTTGGTTTGGTTCAAAAACATCAGACTATTACATGAAGAATATTGAAGTGCCATTCTTTAATTATTATTTGAAGGGAGAAGGTGATGCCACCAAGCAAGCCGATGCAACTGTTTTTATTACAGGTGAGAACAATTGGCACAACTTTGCTCACTGGCCACCGCAGACATACACACCTACCGATATGTATTTGCACGAAGATGGAAAACTCTCATTCAATAAACCCACAACTAAAGAAAGCACTGATAGTTATGTAAGCGACCCCATGAAGCCTGTACCTTATACAGATGCTGTCCACCGCGACAGGACTACGGAATATATGACAGATGACCAACGCTTTGCTTCACGCAGAACAGATGTACTGACCTATGAAACGGATACATTGACAGACAAAGTAACACTCACAGGCCCAATTTTAGCTGATCTGTTTACAGCCATATCAACTACCGATGCCGATTTTGTAGTGAAACTTATTGACGTGTTTCCAGATGATTTTAAATACCCCGATTCGGCTAAAATAGACTATCCAATGGGTGGCTACCAGATGCTGGTAAGGGCCGAGATAATGCGTGGCCGTTACCGTAATAGCTTTGAAAAGCCAGAAGCATTTATACCGGGACAGGTTAGTGAAGTGAAATTCGAACTTCCTGATGTCGCACACACCTTTTTAAAAGGGCATCGCATAATGATACAGATACAGAGTACATGGTTCCCACTGGCAGACAGAAATCCGCAGCAATTCATTGACCCGTATACATGCCTTACAAAAGACCTTATAAAGTCAACCATTACCATTTACCACAACCCAATAAGTGCATCTAAGATTGTGTTGCCCGTGTTGAAATAGGGACGAGATTAGCGCCAAAGTGTAAGTATAATACCTGCAATGGTCAACCCTATTATATGGTAACCTGAATCAATGATTGCCAATTGAAATGATTTGCGGGTATACATATGGCTCTGGGTAAATCCTACAAAAACAAAAGCGCCGCAAGCCAAGCCGAGTTTAGCGCCGGCCATCCAGCTACTGGTATCTATAGCGCCCTGTAAACAGGCTACAGAAAGAGAAGCAACAAAACACAACACGAACGTCTTGCCAAAAAGCATAGGCATTTCCTTCCTCATTTGAGCCTGTGCGGTTGCATCATCGGGCATAACAATGCCATGGCCCTTCATCCAGGCCTTCCCGAAACCAATAGGGGTGAACCAAACTGAGCCGACCATAAAGTAAGCTACTGCCGAAACTGCTACTGCAAGGTAGTTGATGTGTTCAAGGATCATGGATATAGATTTTATAGGTTTATATAATCAAAAATAACAAAAATATTCTGCTAAAGAAAATGCTGAATTTTGAATTACCTTTGCGGTCTGTTTAATAAGCTATATGGATAAAAGGCCTTTTGTATTATCGGGTGGGGGATGCCGCGGGTTTGCGCACTTGGGAGTTGTGAAAGCATTGCAGGAACACGGAATATACCCAAGCGAAATTTCAGGTACCAGCGCAGGAGCTATTGCAGGTGCTTTTATAGCACAAGGCTATGCCATGGATGAAATAAAAGAGATATTCATTAAGAATGTAGGGCTTACCCTTTTTGCCTGGAACGGATTTAACATGGGCCTCATGTCGATGAAGCGTATACAAGCCTTTATTCATAACAACTTACGCTATAAAACATTCGAAGAGTTAGAATTACCATTATACATAACCGCAACCAATTTTATAAACGGAAAGCAAGCCATATTTACCAAAGGCGACCTGATTCACCCTATAATTGCAGCCAGTTCTATACCCGCATTGTTTCCTCCTACATTTATAGATGGCATTCCTTATGTTGATGGAGGTGTGTTCAATAACCTACCTATAGAACCATTTAGTAACAGAAGGGAAGAACTGGTGTGTGTGAATCTTAACCCGGTAAGGCCACTCGACCCTACTAAAGAGACCATGATGGAAGTTGTTGATAGGGCAGTGCATTTATGCTTCCGGCCAACCATGGAACGTTCAGCTGAGGGCTGTCATTTATTTATTGAGCCACAAGCGTTAAAGAACTACAGCCTGTTCGATATCCGAAAGATTGCTGAGATATTTGATGTGGGATATAACTACACCAATGAGTTGTTGAAAAAACAGCCTTTGATTTAACCTATAACTTCTCTCAGCGATTAATTTCAATGAGCAGCACCCATGCATCAAGTACTGCTTTAAGGAATGAAAATATAATAGCGGGTACTAACCAGTAAAAACCTTTTTCGCCCGATACCAGTATTACAATACCACCAATGAAGTAGGGGATAAGTGCAATTTGGTTTAAAGCCATATTTACAAAGTATTGTGTTCTGTATTGGTTCTTCTTATCGCGAATGATCTCAAGATCTATCCTTAAAACTGCCACCCAGCAAAAGGTACCCACCAATACTATTTCACTGCCGAGTGCGGTAAGTGGTTGTCCAGGCACCAGCAATAGTATAGATACAATAAGGATTGACAGCAATAACATAAGCGAAATAAGTGCCCTGTTCGGTAATCGTGGTATTGATAATATTTTGGTAAGGTTTATGGATACACCTACAAATAATAAACCCGTTAAACCGGCTGCTGCACCTGATGTTGCCACAAAAAAATCACTCCATTCACTCATAATGGTTTTGTTTAAGAATGATATTTACTTCGCCACAATCTTCATTTCGGTACGCCTGTTCTGGTGGCGGCCATCTTCGGTATCGTTACTGGCTCTTGGGCGGGTTTGTCCGTAGCCTTTGTAGCTGAGCCTGTCGGCCGCAATGCCATTAGCTATCAAATAATCGTTAACCGATTTGGCACGGTTCTTTGAAAGTGTTAGGTTGCTCTGAGGAGTCCCCACATTATCGGTATGTCCACTGAGTTCAATTTTTACGGTTGGGTTAAATTGTAAAAAAGCAACCAGTTTATCAAGCTCTACCTGCGATTCGGGTTCAAGATTATATTGGTTGGTAGGGAAAAATACATTATTGAGCACAATGCTTGCGCCTGTATCTATAGGTTGCAGAGGAATATTCACAAGGTATGGATGTACACGTGTTGCATTCGAATCTTTTAATTCAAAATTTTCAGAATAAAACAGATACCCTTTTTTCGAAACATTAAGTGCGTAGTTTTTATGCAGTGGTATGCACACCAAAAATGTTCCATCTACCATCATCGAAGTAGATTGCATAATGGTCATTTTGTTGCTGAGGCTAATAAGGCTGAAGTTGGCGCCAAGCGGTTTTTGTGTTTTTGCATCATACACTTTACCTTTCATATAAGTAACCGGTGCGGGCCTTGCAGAATCGTAGAGCACAAACTGGTAAATATCCAGCCCACCGTAACCGCCTTTACGGTCTGATGAGAAGTAGGCAAGCTGGCCGTTTGGGTCAACAATAATGCCTGTTTCGTCGCCACTGGTGTTAATAGGGTATCCGAGGTTCTTTGGTGTGCCCCAACTTCCATCGGGCTTGCGCCTGGAGAAAAATATATCGGTACCACCCATACCAGGCCACCCGTCAGAACAGAAGTAGAGCGTTTGATTATCGGCAGCTATATAAGGGCATTCTTCACGGCCTGCAGTGTTAATGCTATCACTCAACCTTACCGGAACGCTCCATGTACCTGAGTCACTAAGTTGGGTCATGTAAATATCCTGGTCCTTTACACCATCGCCTGCCACTTTACCGCGTACAAAATAAAGCGTGCGGCTATCGGTCGATAGACAAGGCTGAGATTCCCAGTAGCGTGTATTAACCGGTGGCCCCAGGTTACGTGCCGGAGACCATTCATTGCCGTGGCGTATGGAATAATAAAGATCACAACTGCCATAACCATCGGGGCGGTCGCAACCAGCAAATATGAGTAAGCGCCCATTGGCAGAAAGGGTAGGGGCGCCTTCGTTAAGCACAGTATTTAACGGGCGGCCAAGGCTGAATGCTTCATCCCACTTGCCATTTATTTTAAAACTCATGTAAAAATCTTCGTTACCATATGGGTTCACCGAATCTCTTAATTCACGTGTAAACAGCAATGTTGAGCCATCGGCAGTTATGGTCGGGAAGTATTCATTCATGGCTGTATTTATGGCGCTGCCCATATTCTGTGGTTCAAAAGGAACAGGATGTTTCAATGCATAACTTCCAAACTTACAATCGGCTATAAGCAAAGGTGTATTGGTTTTCATCTCCGGGTCGCTTGTGCCGCGGGCTGCAAATTGTTGCAGGTATATGAGGCCATCATCATAATGACCTTCCATTACATCTAGCTTGCCTAATACATAATATATAGCCGGAAAGAAATTGGGATTAATGGCAATTACTTTTTTGAATTCGCCTATTGCGTTCTCGTATTTAGCTACTCCCATATAGGCCTGGCCAAGCAAGGTGTGAGCTTCAATGAACATGCTGTCTTCTTTCAAGGCCAGCAATGCTGCTTTTATAGCATCTTCATCTTTATGATACTGGTATGCCAGTTTAGCTTCGTTAAAATGCTTAGCTGCTTTTTTGCTTTTGGTAGATAATTGTTCATCTTGCCCGAAAGCAGAAAAACTGAATGTTAAAAGCAGAAGAATAAGAGGAAGAAATTTTTTCATAAAGTACTTATACTATCTCCTTTATAATTTCCTCTACGCGTTCGAACGCTTCTTCATTCTTTTGAACGTAGCTACATTTATAGGTCCTTACCGTTTCAAGGGCAACGCCCATGTCTTTTTGCCCGCTGAGCAAAAGAATATTCATTTCGGGATGCTCGGCCCGTATCTGTTTAATTATTTCCAAACCGGTTTCTGCATCGGTGTATTTAGAATCGAGAAAATAATCCATAATTATCAGGTCGGGATGCATATCTAATTCAGTAACACAGGTTTCACCTACGGGAAATATTTTTATTTCTTTAATTTCAGCAAAAGTTGCTTTGATAAAGGCAGCCAGTGTTTTTGCATAAGCCGTATTATCTTCAACAATAAAAATAATGCCTGTTTTTTTTGTTTTGGGTTCGAAAAGATTTTTTAGAAAACTCATAGGTTTTTTGATTTTATGAATAATTTAATTTTTCAATTTGTATTTCGTCTATTGCCTGTTTGCTTAATAAGTTAAGTGAGTTACCTAAAGTAGTTATTTTATCCATTCCCGTTTGCGAAGATGCCAATAATTCCATTTCTTCCAATATCTTTTCCATTGCATTTATACCCATTAATGATACTGTCGATTTCATCCGGTGCGTGCTTTTTCGTATGGAATTGAAATCTGCTTTAGCTATGGCTTCATCTATAGCTGAGAGCTCTTCGGGTATCTGCTCCAGGAAAATATTTATGGTTTCATTTATTACTTCTTTCTTCCCGCGCATCGATTTAATAAGGAAGGCAAGGTTGATGATCTTCGTTTTTTGAATGCTGTTTTTGTCAGCAGATTGTGGGTGAGTAGCAATAAATATTTTCTCGAATAATAGGTCAGCATCTATAGGCTTAGATATATAGTCGTTCATACCCAGGCTAAGGCATTTTTCTTTCTCACCCGACATGGCATGGGCAGTCATGGCTATAATGGGCACATTACTTTTTAATTCATTGCGTATAGCTGTGGTTGCCTCATAGCCATTCATTTCAGGCATTTCAATATCCATCAATACCAGGTCGTACTTTTTATTCTTTACCTTTACAACTGCCTCTTTTCCATTTTTTGCAAGGTCAGGCTTAATAGCATAGTCGTCAAAAAGTGTTAATATGAATTTGATGTTTATCGGATTATCCTCAGCAACTAAAATATAATAGGTATTAAGTTCATTGATATCAAAATTTTCCTGTTGTTTGTTTTTCTTTGAAAAAGTACCATCTGTTTTCATGAAGGGTAATGTGAATGAAAAAACTGACCCTTCGCCAACCTTGCTTTTTACTGTGAGGTCTCCTCCCTGGAGGTTAACCAGTTGTTTTGCAATACTAAGCCCTAGGCCTGTTCCGCCATATTGCCGGGTAGTGGTTGATTCGGCCTGCCTGAACCTTTCAAATACTTGTTGCAGTTTATCTTCTGCAATACCAATACCTGTATCTGTTACTGAAAAACCAATCGTGTAAATTCCATTCTTTTCGGTAAGTATTTTGGCAAATACATCAACTTTTCCGCCTCTATCGGTAAACTTAATGGCATTTCCCACAAGGTTAATAATTATCTGGGTTAAACGGGTTGGGTCGCCCATTACCGTATCGGGTAAACTATTCTCATATTCAAAAGAAAGCCTGATGTTTTTTTCTTCCGCCTTGGTTGAAAGCATTGATTTTAAAGAAGCGAATATTTCTTTTATGCTGATTGGATGCTGCTCAAAAGTCATCATTCCAGATTCTATCTTCGAAACATCCAGAATGTCATTAATAATGCGTAATAAGGTTTCGCCCGAAGTTTTAATAGTTTGAAGCTTCTCTTTTTCAGATTCGGGGAAATTCTTTTTCAGTAAAATATTGGTAAAGCCCAAAATAGCATTCATAGGTGTACGTATCTCATGGCTCATATTGGCAAGGAACGCTTCTTTTAATAAACCCGATTGCTCAGCAAGTTTACGCGCTTCTATTAGTTCTTTCTCGGCTGCTTTTACCTGGGTTATATCTTCTATAACTGCTAGGGCAAATTCAATTTTGTTTTCGTTATCGGTTATGTACGTTGTGTTTATACGCAGGGGAACGCGAGTATTTCCTTTAAGCACTTCAAGGTCATCAACAAGTATATCTTTTTCGCCTTTCAGGGCTCGTGCTATCGATAGTTTATTAGGAGGGTAAGGGTTATTGGTTCCTGCAATGAGGGCTTTATATATTTCCGGGAATTCGGCTACATTAGAGCCGGGTAATATTCCTTTTCCAAGTATATCTTTGGCTTTAGCATTGGCATAATAAGGTTTGCCATCGGCCGCAACAATAAATATTCCGACCGGCATACCATCCATGAATTTTTTAATGCGCGATTCGCTTGCAATAACTTTCTTTTCTGAAGTAATGCGGTTATTATGGTCTTTTATATAAAAGTATAAGGTGGTAAGTACAATGGCTATTGTTAATAATAAGCTTAAGGAGATGATTCTTATAGCAGAATTAAAATCGCGCTTGGCCGTTTCAAATCTTTTTGTGCGTAAAACGTTTTCATTATTGTTGAAAGTACTAAGCAGCCCTCTCAGGTTTCTCATGATCGCCTCGCCGCTCCCTGTTAGCATGAGTTGTTCAGCAGGGGTAAAACCTTCTTCTTTTCTAACGTTAATTACTTTTTTTGCGAATTCAATTTTTGAGTTAATTACACTGTGTATAGTGTCGAGCAATATTTGTTGTCTGGGATTATCGCTAGTTAAATATTTAAGATAAGCATAAGAGGTCCCTATTTTTTTTAATCCCTCAATGTATGGATCGAGGAATTTTTCATCGCCGGTAACTACGTAGCCACGCTGGGCGGTTTCTATATCCTGAACTTCCACTAAAACAGAATCGGCTACTGATATAACTATATGGGTATGGGTTACCCAGTCTGATGCATTACGGTAGTTACTGGTACTAATAATGGAATAAATACCTGTAATAATTAAAATAGTTATACTGAAGCAAAATGCCAGTATAATTTTTACCCGTTCAGTCAATTAATTGCTTTTTAGTGCTTTTATAATTGAATCGCGAAGCTTTTGCATAGCTGTTTCATTGTCTTTTTTCTGGATGTAGTCAAAAACACCTTGCTTAAGCAGGTCGGCAGCAACTTGTATATCGGGTTGGCTTGAAAGTATTATAACCGGAATTTTTGGCTTACTTGCATGTATTATTTTAAAAGCATCCAGCCCGTTCATGTCATCGTCCAGATTATAATCAAGTATTATAACATCCGGATTACTGTCGAGTAATTCAAGGCATTTTTTGCCTGATGTAAATGATGAAATTTTAAAGTTACCGTATTCCTTCAGCATCTCTTCAAGTATATAGGAATACATAAAATTATCTTCTACTATAAATAGTTTTATCTGGCCCGGGGAAGTCATCAGTTTGTATTGTTAAAATTGGTATGCAAGATAGTTAAAATACGATATTGAGAATATTGACTTTTATCATATTGAGATTTAAACTTGAGGGATTTGGTACTGAAAAGCCTGAATCTCAATCTAAGTCTCAGCCTAAGCCCCAATATTTAACATACTTTAGGTTTTCTTTAATCTCGAAATTGTCCTATATTTGCACACTTATAAAGTTATGGTAACGTTCAGGTTATTTTAATGGATAAAGCGCAAAATCTTTTAAGCTCAATAAACTTCCCCTCCGATCTAAGGAAACTTAAAGAATCTGACCTCCCACAGGTGTGTTCAGAACTCAGGCAGTTCATTATTGACCTGGTTTCGGAAAAAGGCGGCCACTTTGGCGGTAGCCTTGGCGTAGTTGAGCTTACTGTGGCACTGCATTATATATTCAACACCCCATACGACCAGTTGGTTTGGGATACCGGCCACCAGGCTTATGGCCACAAGATACTTACCGGCCGAAAGGATGTGTTTTATACCAACCGTGTTTACAAAGGCATTAGTGGTTTCCCTAACCGTAAGGAAAGTGAATACGATACATTTGGCGTAGGGCATACCTCTACATCTATATCGGCAGCATTGGGTATGGCAACTGCATCGCACTATAAAGGCGAGAACGATCGCCAGCATATTGCAGTTATTGGCGACGGAGCCATGACAGCTGGTCTTGCTTTTGAAGGTTTGAACAATGCCGGTATATCAAAATCGAACATATTAGTAGTACTGAACGATAATTGCATGTCAATCGACCCGAATGTGGGTGCTTTACGTGCATACCTTACCGACATGTCCATCTCTCCGGGTTATAACAAAATGAAGGATGAGGTCTGGAAATTGTTGGGTAAAATAAGCAAGTTCGGCCCTAATGCGCAAGATATAGCGTCGAAGATAGAGAATGCTGTAAAGACATCGTTGCTCAAGCAAAGTAACTTATTTGAATCATTGAACTTCCGATACTTCGGTCCTGTCGACGGGCACGATGTAGTGCATATGGCACGTATACTTAAGGACCTCAAGAATATACCGGGCCCTAAAATATTGCATGCTCTTACCATGAAAGGTAAAGGCTTTAAATTTTCGGAAGAAGGTAACCAGACCTTCTGGCACGCACCGGGTACATTTGATAAAAATACAGGTGAGGTATTCAAATCAGAATCGAAGACACCGCAGCCACCCAAGTACCAGGATGTATTTGGACACACTATTGTAGAACTTGCAGAAAAGAATTCGAAGATAATGGGCATTACGCCTGCTATGCCTACGGGTTGTTCACTCAACATAATGATGAAGGCCATGCCTGACCGTGCATTTGATGTGGGAATTGCAGAACAGCATGCAGTTACCTTCTCAGCAGGATTGGCAACACAAGGGCTGATACCTTATTGCAACATATACTCCACATTTATGCAACGCGCCTACGACCAGGTGATACATGATGTGGCCATACAAAATCTTAAAGTTATTTTCTGCCTCGACCGTGGTGGTTTTGCAGGTTCTGACGGGCCTACGCACCATGGTAATTACGACCTGGCCTTTTTCCGTTGTGTGCCTAACCTGATAGTATCGGCGCCTATGGATGAAGTAGAACTCCGCAACTTAATGTATACTGCCCAGTTAGAAAAAGTAACCAGTCCGTTCTCTATCCGTTACCCGCGTGGTAATGGTGTTATTGTTGACTGGAAACAACCATTCAAAGAAATTGAAATAGGTAAGGGCCGCAAAATAAAAGACGGTAAGGATGTTGCTATATTAACTATTGGCCATCCCGGTAACTTTGCTGTTACTGCCTGCAAAGCATTAGCCGAAGAAGGTATTGATGCGGCGCATTATGACCTTCGTTTTGTGAAACCACTCGACCAGCAAATGATGCACGAAGTATTTACCCGTTTTGATAAAGTGATAACCGTGGAAGACGGTTGCCTGATGGGTGGTATGGGCAGCGCAGTGCTTGAGTTTATGGCCGATAACAATTATAATTCGAAAGTGATAAGGCTTGGTATACCTGATAAGGTAGTGGAACATGGTACGCAAATGGAGCTATATAAAGAATGTGGTTACAGTCCTGATGATATTGCAGAAACCGCAAGGGGCCTAATGGGCAAAAAGAAAAAAGGCGTAAGCCAGATATTTATATCGTTATAAGATAGAACACAGGTGACACAGATACTACGGATCAATACGGATAATATCAGTGAACATCAGTTGAATCAGCGTCATCCGCGTTCGATTGCATTTATCATATTCAATTAAATCAAAAACATCAAATCAATTTAGTATGAAACATAAAATATGGAATAGCCTTGCCGCTGCAATGCTTGTTAGCTTTACAGCTATGGCACAGAAGCCCGACAGTCCTGTTCATTCAATCATTGATACCAACCAGCCTAACCTACCTTTAACCAATAAGCCGGGCAGCAAATATCAATTTACCATTATAAAGAACAACGATGCTACCAGTGTAAAGAACCAATACCATTCGGGTACATGCTGGTGCTTTTCAACCCAGTCGTTCTTAGAATCAGAGCTGATGCGTATGGGTAAAGGCAATTATTCGCTATCCCAGGAATTTGTGATACATAATATGTATTTGCTTAAAGCCAGGAACTATATGCGTTACGAGGGCCATGCCAACTTTGGCGATGGAGGAGAACCGCATGATGTAATAACATCGCTCAGGCAATTTGGTATTGTTCCGGTTAGTGCTTACGCAGGTATGCCTGCCGGTATGGATAAGCCTGAGTTTGCAGAGATGGATAACGTATTACATGCTATGCTTGACGCCATGCTTAAATTACCTGAGGGACATTTGAACCCAAACTGGTTTGATGCTTTCCAGGGTGCGCTTGATGGCTACATGGGCAAGGTGCCTACCGAGTTTAACTACATGGGCAAAACCTATACCCCGCAATCGTTTGCAAAATCGTTGGGTTTAAATCCTGATGATTATGTTGAGATCACTTCATTCACTCACCATCCTTTCTACAGCAAATTTATTTTAGAGGTAGCCGATAACTTTGAAAACTCAGAGGTATATAACGTAACTATTGATGACCTGCAACGGATAACCGATAATGCACTTACCAATGGCTATACTGTTGAATGGGGTAGTGATGTAAGCGAACCTGGTTTTGGCGCACGTGCAAGCAGTCTTGCTGTTATGCCCGAAACCGATATGGGTAATATGACCGCTGCACAAAAAGATTCAGTGTTTGTTAATCCAGTGCCTCAAAAGAAAATTACACAGGAAATGCGCCAGACCGCTTTTGATAACCTTGCTACTACCGACGACCATGGTATGCACATTACAGGTATTGCAAAAGACCAGATGGGCCAGGAGTATTATATTGTAAAGAACAGCTGGGGCACCAGTAACTATTGCCACGGATACTTTTATGTATCACAATCGTTTTACCTTTACAAGACTACCAGCATAATGGTAAACAAAAATGCCATACCTGCTGATATAAGGAAGAAAATGGGAATCTAATTCAAATAAGAATTAAGATTTAAGAACTAAGAGCCCTGCAGAAATGCGGGGCTTTTTTATTTGCTCCTTAGTTCTTTCAGATGCAAAAAAAACATTACTAACCCTAAATAAACGGGAATCAAGTAAAGAATAAGTATGAATAAATCATTTTTTAATCCTTGATACCATCTTGTGGTATTAAGATAGGAAATGTTAAAAAAGCAGACGGTTAAATAGAATAAAGATGAATAACCTTTGTTCCTGATCAATAAAATGCTCCCTGTTACCACCCCTAATAAAAGTCCGATGAAGTACATAAACATCATACCCCATCCCAAAGCATCTTCCCCCTCAAAGCTATGTAGGTAATATCCTGCCAGGTAAATAAGTCCGGCAATTGCTATTGCTAAAAGATATTTTGTGGTTCTCGTCATTAATTAGTAGTAATATCATACCAAATATAATAAATGCAATTCACCTCTGCAATTCTGCCAGTTACCTGCTTTAGCCATTGTGTTAGCCTAATTGCACTGGTATAGTAGGGTATACCGCTTTAAGTTTGTCTTTATAGAGTAATAAGCTTGAACAAACGTCTGTAAACGCAAGCTCAGTGTTTAATTATATGTATGAAAAAGTAAAACTACCCTTATACGGTTCTTTATTAATTGTTTTGGTTGTTATTGGTATTTCGGCTACGCCATTTAACGGAGGCAGGTTTATTGATTCGCATGCAATAATGGATGATGTGTTTAAAAGCATAGATAACACAAAAACACTGAAATATACCATGGTTTACAGTGAACGCCTCAATGAAACCAAAATACATACCGACAGCAACCAGGTTAAATTCCAGAAAACGGCCCGCAAACTTTACGTAAAGCTTTCGGATGGAACAGAGGTGTTGTGGATAGATGGTGAGAATAAGAATGAAGCATTGGTACACCCCAATTCATTCCCTTATGTTACACTTTCACTCGACCCCGACGGATCTATTATGCGCAAAGACCAGCACCACAGTATAACATCTACCGGTTATGATTATTTTGAAGATCTGCTGAAGCAGGTTGCCGATAATTCAAAAGCAGATTTCGATTCGCATTTTTTATACCTGGGTGAGGTGACATTTAACGGTGCTAAATGTTATAGTATGAGGGTATTGGCTCCTTCTTTTAAATATGTGCCTTATGTGGTACAAAAGGGGGAAACGGTTATAACCATTGCTAAAAAACTGTGCCTGAGTGAATACAAGATAAGAGAATACAATCACCTTAGTTCATATACCAGTGTTGTTGCAGGGCAAGAGCTGGTGGTGCCCGATAGTTATGCGAAAGAGATGACGTTATATATAGATAAAACAACCATGTTGCCCTTGTTTGTAAAAGTAGAAGATGATAAAGGCTTATTTGAGCAATACATTTTTAAAAATGTAAATGTAAATGCAGCAATTTTAGATGAAGAATTTTCAAGGAAAGCCAAAGAATATCATTTTTGAGATTGCTGTTCCAGCCGTTTCGTCTTCTTGCTAAACTAAGTTTAAAACATCGGGCATTCCATCCGGCTATAGCGTATACTGTCGATCCTTGTCGTTACAATACTTCCATCGGGCTGTATAACACTTTTGTATAGAATAGAATCAATGTTATATGGCTTTTTTATAGAATCACCTGCCCACATATACATGTATAGTTTGTATGAATATATCTCATTGTTCTTTATAACCGAATGTAGATAAGTGTGCATTATGTAGGTGCTATCGGCATCAACATCATATGGCCCGCCGGTTAATTCAAATTTTGAAACAGGTATGTTGTATTTGTTCAATACAATATAAACCAGTCCGTTATAATCTTGCCCGTCAATGCGCACTATAAAGGGTTGCAGGTCGCCAATCTTATCCTGCCACGATAGTAGTTTTGTTTGAGCAAAGAACCATACACCATAATCTGGGAACACAGGCTGAACATACCTGGCCACCTGAATGCTGTCGAATAATGTATATGCTGTTTTCTTTGCTGAATCAAGGTAATCGAAGGTGTTGCGCGGCAATACTTTTATTAGGTCAGAGTTCTTCATGTTCCGCACAGAGAATAAAGAAGGATTTAATGGTGGTTGTGATTTGTTAGTATCTGTGGTAGTTGGGGTTCCGGTAATTGCATTTTTATTGTTCTGGTTTGAACATGCAAATAGAAAGGTACAAAGTAAAAGGACTATGTGTTTTGCTTTTAACATTGGAACATTAAGTAGTAATACCTAATCAAAAATAGTAAAGGTGTGGAACAAAGCACTGCGCTGAAGTATTTTTGCTTTTTGAGTAATTTTCTGTAAGAACCTGGCAGTGTTACATTTAGTGAACGGATTTGATTAAGAATTCTTTACCATTTAAACTATTTATTACCCCAATAACAACTAAATATTAAGAAATTGTTACCAAGCAAAAACTGAAATTATAAGCAATAACTTTGCGGCATAGATATGTTAATCCCCTAAGGAATGAAGGTTACAAGAATATTGCTGGTAGACGATGAACCTGATGTACTGGACTTTTTGTCGTACAACCTCAAGAAAAAAGGTTTTGAGGTTTTCACTGCATCAGATGGAAAAAGTGCCATACAGGTCGCTAAAAAAGTGCTCCCCAGCCTCATTGTATTAGATGTGATGATGCCTGTAATGGACGGCATTGAAGCTTGCCGCGAAATGAGGCAAATACCTGAAATAAAAGATACGCTCATTATGTTCCTAACGGCTCGTACTGAGGAGTATTCGCAAGTTGCTGGGCTCGAAGCAGGTGGCGACGACTATATATCGAAACCCATAAACCTGAGGATATTAATGAGCCGTATTGATGCCTTATTAAGGCGTCGCCACAGGAACGAACATAATTTGGGCGTTGTAGATGTGGGCGGAGGCGTTAAAATAAACAACGAAAGCTTTAGTGTAACGGTTGATGGTGAGGAATATACCTTGCCTAAAAAAGAATTTGAACTGATAACCCTGCTCACCTCAAAACCGGGTAAGGTTTTTAGCCGCGAAGATATTTTGCACAAAATATGGGGCGAAGATGTAGTTGTGGGCGACCGCACTATTGATGTACACATACGCAAACTTCGCCAGAAACTGGGCGACGAAAAGATAAGGACCTTAAAAGGAATAGGTTACAAGTTCGAGTTTTAGTTTGCTTTCGCCGGTTTTTCAGTTCCCTTTATAAATAGTTTTTCAATAAGGGGTAGTGCGTCTTTCCTGTATTTTCTTTGACCAAGTTTACAATCAAGGTTTTCGTCGGTTTGTATAGGCTGGTTTTGCACTTTGTCCTGCAACCAGGCACTGCATAAAATATTAATAAGATCAACATCGTCTTGTTCTACTGCATCCATATCCATTTTAGAAAGCTTTATAAACTGATCTATTTCCATTGCCGGAGTTGCTCCTGTTAAAGGGGCCGATCCCGGCAGATACCATTCCCGGTTTTTTGTACCCGGGTTAGTGAGTAATTCAGGCTGAATCATTGGATTAAGTCTTACCAGGTTATTTTCTTCGTTATTGCCCATATACTGTAGCATGCGATACACCACATACGATGCGGTATCGGGAGGGTCCTGCAAAATGCTTGTAGCCATAAGTTTAATATCGGGCAGTAGCCATGGTTTAGCAGGATCGATAAGTAATTCAGAGTGAGATGTGCTATTGTATCGTGTTTCGCCTTTTATTGGTAAAAAATCAGAACTTGTTCCTATTGATAAAATAGCTATGGGAAGTTTTTCAGGGTTATATGTTTGAATGTTCGAAATAACCTCGGTATATATTGCCAGTACCGGATTGTTATTGCCGCCCACCGCACCATCCCAGGTCTTTTTATCTTTTCCGCCAAATGTGATAATGGCGGGCCGGTTAAAATAATTTACCGGCGCGTTTGATGCAGCATGTACAGAATGCGTAAGGCTTACTGAGTTATGCAGGCCCGATTTGGCTTTACTATGAATATCTGAACGGCAAAAAATTGCCCGTTTGCGGTAATAATCAAAAGCTGTAATTAGTACGTGCGGAAATTGTTTGTTCTTTTCAAGGCAAAGGGTATGCAGATCCTCTAATAAAAGATCACCTTCCTTTTTGAATACTTCTTTAAAGCCGGCCAGTTTTTTTGATGAGAAATATTTTGGTCCCATACCCGTTGCGCTATGCAATAACCTGCGATAGAACGGTAGGCTTGCAAATATTTTTTTTCTTTCCGATTCATTGTTGAAAAAGTCTATCATTTGCTTCAATGGCCAGTCTAGCAATAAACCAGCCAGAACTATACTGCCACCGGAGTTAGCGCCTGCATAATCAAAATTACTCAGTACCTGGTGCCCTCTTACCTCATCGCCGTAATATTTACTGTAAATATCAAATAAGGCATTGGCTTGTATCAGTGCCCAGCTTCCGCCACCATCGAGCGAAAGAATGCGGTAATAGTTTTGTTTTGGGGTATCCATGTTTTATGATTGAACTTGTTTCGACAAATTTTAAAACCACAACCTATGAAAAAAATGAGTAAGAAATTTAAACTATGTACTAACATGCAGTTTTAATGTACTAAGATGCTTTTAAGGGAAAGAATAGTAAATTTGAACAACACCTTCAATTCATGCGGGCTCTACATTCCATTTTATTGTTATTTGTGTCAAACGCTGCTTTTGCACAGGCCGATAGTTCTTTTGTTAATAAAGCTGAAGCCAGGAATTTATTGGTTAGTGGCTTGAAGGAAGGCAAGTGGCTGGAGTATTTTGATGAATATGATAAAGTTACTTCAGATACAAGCAAAGCTACATTTTATAGCCTTATAATTTTTAAAGCTGATATGCCTGTTGGCAGGCGGAGAGATTATTACATGGACGGGCAATTGTACCGTGTGTGTAATTACAGTAACGGAAAATTAAATGGCACAGTTTTGGCCTATTCGCCAAATGGTAAATTAAGGGGTGAAATAACATTTGCCAATGGGGTAATGAGCGGGCCGGGAAAGGAATATTATGAGAATGGTAAGTTGAAGGGCGAAGCTAATTATGTAGCAGGAAAATCTAATGGAATTGAAAAATATTATTTCGAGAACGGAGATATACAGTATGAAGAGCACGATGTAAATGGAGCCAGGGAGGGCATTAAGAAGGAATACAAGAACAAAGTTTTGATACGCGAAACTCCTTTTACACACGATACCGTTAATGGCAACGTTAAAGAATATTACCAAAGTGGTAAGTTATGGCACGAAACACCTTTTGTAAAAGGAAAAGTAACGGGTACCGAAAAATGGTTTTATGAGAATGGTAAAGTAAAGAGTGAGGTACCACGGAATGAGGGTAAGATAAACGGAGTAGAGAAGGAGTATTACCCGGATGGTAAATTACAACGAGAGACTACCTATGTGAATGATGAAAAAGATTCGGAAAAGAACTATGATGCAAACGGGAATGAGGTTAAGTAAGCTGGTGTTGCTTTTGGGTTTTAGCTGGGTTGCAATAACCGGTCATTGCCAGGCCCGGACTGAAAGGTCGTATTACGATAATGGGCAGCTACAGCGCATTGCCACATATGATAGCAATGGGCAGGAGTATGGTATTGAAAAAGCATATTTCGATAATGGTAAAATAAAACTCGAAACTCCATTTGTAAATGGCAAGCGCAACGGCGTTCAAAAAGAATATTATGATAATGGTGTATTGAATAATGAGATGCCATTTATAGATGATACCGTAAACGGGGTCGTGGTATACTATAAAAAAAGCGGCCACCTCGATAGCAGATGCCCTGTAATAAAAGGTAACAGGAGTGGCCTTGTAAAGCAATATTTTGAAGACGGAAATTTAATGTATGAATACCCTTTTCGTGATGATGAACAAAATGGCGTGGTTAAAGCATACTACGAGAATGGGAAAATAGAATGGAAGGCCATGTATATAGATGATAAGCTGAATGGAATTGATAGTGAGTTTTATGAAAGCGGCAGCTTAAAGGCTGTTACACCCTACACCAACGACAATGTAGATGGACTGGAAATACAATATTACGAAAACGGTAAAGTAAGGAGTAAAATAATATATAAGAACGATATGGTAAAGTCGGCGGAGAATTATGATGAAATGGGTAACCCGGTTAAGAATGGGCCCGTAAAAGCGTATTTTAAAAACGGTAAAACAGAAAGTGAATATAATTACAGTAATGGTAAATTAAAAGGGCCTGCAACAAATTATTTTGAGAATGGCAATGTAGAATATGCAGCCAAGTACATTGATAATAAAAAAGACGGTGATGTTAAAAATTACTATCAAAACGGAATCATCAGGTCGGTAACTACTTTTAAAAAAGGTAAAATAAAGAGTGTGGTGTATTATGATGAAGCCGGTGAAGAAGTTGACGAATGAGAACATATCATTTTACAGACTGGTTTATAAATTGTAAATTGGTAGCGTGAAATTCTGCTTAAGTATACTTTTCTTTATAGTGGTTGCACTTACTGCCTTTGCGCAGCAAGACACCTCGGCCGACTATGTAAATAGCCTGAGGTGGAAAGCCCTTGACCATCCGCACCCGGTAAAGAAAAGGGCATCGGCATACGATACCACACAGATATATTTTAATAAGTGGAAGGTGAATTTGTATGTTGATGGTGGCTTTGGTAATGATGCCGGTTTTCTGTCGAGCTCAAAAAATAACCCCGGTGTATTTGGTTATTTAAATCCATATTATACCATATCGCCAGCAGCCAAGTTCGATGTTATGGGTGGATACGGCATTACCGAGAAAAGCATGATTGGTGTCGGCATTAGTTTCCAGTCGGTAAGTGTAATGCCCCTTACATCTGTAGCGGGTTATTTGCCCGGTACTGTGGCTGAATATACACTTATGGCAAGGTATACACATTGTATAAATACCTGGAAGTACTTTTATTATGGTTTCGGCATGGGGGCAATGATATTGAATTCAAACCTCGACACCAATGCCTACTTAGATAAACTGCACAACAAAGGTGTTTTTTTTGAGCCCGTTCTGTCAGAGTTTATAGGAGCCCGCTATCCCTTCGACCTTGACCTTTGGTTTCATGCCGAATATGGCGCTATAGCCTCAATGAGCAATGCCGGAAGCGAAATTATGTATGCATCAATAGGAATAAATTATTGTTTCGATACCCGCACAACCTGCCATAAGCCTGTAAAAATTGATCCGTATTACGAGAAGCTTGCACGTAAGCGTGCCCGAGCCGACCATACGCCAACTTATATGAGTTCGCCCGAAAAGGTGGCACAGTACGATGAAGGTAAGCCCAAAAAACCTGTTTACGATACCTTGAATAAGTTTTATAATAAGGGTAAAATGTATTTGAGCATTTCGACCGGTACCAGTGATCTGGAAGGGGAGTTTTCTAATTTCTTCGGTACGGTTAACAGCAATTATAATCAAAAACTTTCGCCTATGCTGAATGTGTTTGCCGATTATGGCATAACCGAAAAGAGCAGGCTGGGCCTACTGGTTACATATGAGCAGAATGACTTTACACCTATTATAGATTCTGCCCACTACTATACACCGGGTAATATTTCAATGCTTATAATTGATCTGAGGTATACACATTGTATGTGGTCGTGGAAGAATTTTTATTATGGCCTCCAGTTAGGGCAATGCTATTTCGGGAATTACTACAACCAGACAAACACCTTTGTTAGCCCGAATAAACCACAGTTTCCGCCTTTTAACACCATATGCTTCGATGCCTTAATTGGTGCCAAAATAAACCTTAGCCCAAACCTTGCCCTGCATGGCGAGTTGGTTGTGGGTACACCTATTAACTATTTTGCCTATGGCATTACCTATAGCTTTAAAACCAGGTTTAAGTTTGATTTTTTAGAACAAAACAATTAAATTGGATAAAGGTTAGCCACAAATTGTTCACTTATCTTAATGTCTTAAATATGAGTTCACGAGCCCTTCGGGGTTGACACGAATTAAAAATGAAGCCATTCCTAATTACCATATTATTTCTTTTTGTTATTCTTACTGCCTTTGATGCAATACCAGTAAATTCGGCGAAAGTGAGTAGAGTCTCAAACCAGGTAATTAAATATTATTTACCGGAAGATACGTTGAAGATAGTCGATTTTACTATAAAAGGCTATCATATTGATGATAGCCTTTCTCCTGGAGAGTATAGGAAACTGATAACTAAAGCCGATTCAATCAAATACGATACAAGTATTAACTACGTTAATAGTGAAACAGAAATACATTTTAGAAAATCGGTGTTATGGTTTTACTATAATACAACTCGGTTATCTGGCTTTCGGTTACATGATAATTATTGTGGTTTTGTAATTAAGGGAGTACGGATAAAGGTTGGTGATGCAGTTACTTCTGTGAAACACTTATTTCCAACAGCTTACGCAGGAAAATATCCTTCAGGTAATGATAAAGACACATTGGTAGTTGTGAATATTAGTGACTATAGTGGCATTTTATTTAATATTAGTTTTAATAGAATTAAAAGCATAGAATATTGGTTCGATAATGATTGAAATGAAGCCACTACTATTCATATTCTGCCTTTTCTTTACCCACACCGCCTTTGGTCAGGCCGATAGCTTGGGATTTACAAATAAAGCTGAAGCCAAAAATTTAATGGTGAATGGATTGCGGGAAGGGAAGTGGTGTGTGTACTTTGAAAATGGAGATACCATGTCGACCATATATTCAACTACCGATACTACTTTTCCTTGTTATGAGTTAACTATTTACAGAGCTGATAAACCCAATGGCCTGCGAAGAGTTTATTCGAATTACAATAAATACAAATTATTGAGTGAATGGCAATATTTAAATGGTGAATTAAATGGGAAGTGCAAGATCTATTACAGTAATGGAAATATTGAAGAAGAGGAAAGTTATTTGCATGGTAAATTAGAAGGGGTGCGTAAAACATATTTTGAATCTTCCCGGTTTAAGCAAGTATGTTCTTACCATAAAGGCGCTAAAACCGGCGTGGAGGTAGACTATTATGAAAGCGGCAATAAAGAAGCTGAAATACCTTACTGCGATACCTGTGAGAATTATCAAAGCATAAATTTCGGTAATCGCCATGGCACGGAAAAGAAATATTATGAAAGCGGCAAATTAAAAGAGATAGTTCATTATGTTAATGGCGTTATACAGGATACCGCTAAGGACTTTTATGAAAATGGCAAGATATTGGGAATATACCCTTATAAAGATAATAATCTGAATGGTGTGTATAAGAAGTTTTATGATAACGGAGCACTGAAGACTGAAGCTTTTTTTACCAACGGCAAACAGTATGGCCCCGATAAAGATTATTATGAAAATGGGCAGGTAAAAGAATGTACACCTTACAACGACTTTGGTAAAAAAGACGGCACAGGTAAAAGCTATTTCGAAAGCGGTAAGATAGAAGACTCTGTTATATACAAAAATGGAGATATTTTATGGGAAACTATATTTTATGAAAGTGGAACCGCTTCGGAGGAAGTTAATCACATTAGAGACAAAGACGGGTATTGGTATGCCAAAAATTATTTTCAAGACGGAAAACTTAGTCGTTTTGAAAAATACCTGGGGTATAAACTGGTAGAAGAATTTAAATACGATGAGTCTGGTAATACAATAAACAAGTAACGTGAAAGCATTATCATTCATAACTTATCATTCAAAATTCATAATTAGTATTCTATCTCTTTTCTTTACCCTCACCGCCTTTGGTCAGGCCGATAGCTTGGGATTTACAAATAGAGCCGAGGCTAAGAATTTGATGGTAAATGGACAAAAGCAAGGCAAGTGGGTAGAGTACATAGATGCCGATAACCTGGTAACAAACGACCCGCAAAAAGCTCAGGCTTACAGGTTGATCATTTATAAAGAGGGGCATCCATATGGAGTGATAAGAGAATATAATAAAAGTGGAAAATTGAACTGGCAGGTGGCAGTTTTTGAAAGCAGGAAGATAAGTAGTAATGAAAGGCCAAACCTTAGTATTACAGCTGAGATAGATAATATAAGAGGCCGTAAAAAATTCGGGCCCGATTTTTACCAATGCAATTCTGATTCTTTAAAAAGTATGTTATGGGTAAAGGTTGCTATAACCAATAACTCAAATGATACCATACATTACCTCTATTCTTCATGTAATGGAAAAGCTGAATTGTTTGGGACCAATGTTGACTTTATTAAGGAAAATGATTGTATTGAATGTGCTAAAACAGTGAGGCTGCATGATACCTTGTTTCCGCACAAACCATTTACAATAATGTTAAACATGTACTCGCCAAAAACACCCCAACAACTGGAAGGGTTAAGATTTAAGATCAACTTTACCTGTGAGACCCGTTCAGGCCATGGTAATTGGTTTGATTTAAATACCGATGAGGTTATTAATAATTATTGGAGTAACGAGGTTGAAATAAAATGAAGGCACGTATTCTAATATTATCACTTTTCTTAAGCCTTGCTGCCTTGGGGCAGACCGATAGTGGTTTTACAAATAAGGCTGAAGCCAGGTTCGATGGAATTAAAATATCTTCAGCTAATGGCTCTTCAAAGGGATTACTGGAATGGAGCGTATATTATAGGGGGAAAAGAGTAAAGGGTAAGGTAATGAAGTTTAAGCGGAATAGATGGGTACGTGTTTCTTCATTTAGATCACCTGTAATTCCTTTCGCAGCTGGTGAAATTAAGTATTCTGATTCAGCCCGGGTGACTTTAATTAATGGCCCTAATAAATTCAAGATTGTACTGCGTTCACCGGTAAAATTGACATGGCCTGATATAAGCTTTAATATGGATGTACCTAAAGAATCTCCCGAAAAGAAAATCTGGACAGTTGATCAGGTACTGGATATAGGCTACGTGGCAGAATATGCAATATATGATGATTACGAGAATATAATGCTGGAAGGGAACGACAGAAGGGTTAATATAAGTACATTAAAAAACGGACATTACATTTTGAAGGTTAAGGGTAAGTCAATAGAATTTATGAAAACCTTGCATGGTAAATAAGCAGTAAAATGAGACTACTTTTTATAATACTATCCCTTTTCTTAACCCTAACCGCATTTGGGCAGGTAGATAGTTTGTGTTTTAGAAATAAGGATAAAGCTAAAAACTTAACCATAAATGGCTTAAAGGAGGGTGTATGGTGTGATAAACTAAGGTATTATGAATTGGGCTCATTTGATACAAACGGTAGATACAATTATAGAATTGGCGCATACAAAACAGGTAAGCCTATAGGTGTGTTTAAGGAATATAACGACAAGGGTATTGTGATTAATGAAATGCCTTTTGTTGATGGTAAATTAGATGGGGTTGAAAAACAATATGATAGATTTGACGGGAAGCTGGAGACAGAAGCCCCATATAAACAGGGTAAGGAGAATGGAATAGAAAAGTGGTACCAGGATAATGGACGTATTGGCAGAGAAACTCCTTATGTCAACGGACTTAAAACAGGTGTAATGAAAAGCTATGATGAAGATGGTAAGCTTATGAGTGAAGCCACATTTGTTAATGGTAAAGAGAATGGATATGAAAGAGACTGTGATGATTCGGGAAAATGTTACAGGGAAACTCCATTTGTAAATGACACAATTAGTGGGATAGAAAAATGGTATTACGATGATGGAAAGCTCCAAGGCGAAGATCCTTTTGTGCATGATAAGGTAAATGGGGTAGAGAGGTTTTATTATGAAAGCGGGAAAATACAATCTGAAACTCCTTTTGTAGATAATATAAGAAACGGAGTGCAAAAAGAATATTATGAGAATGGGAAGTTGAAGTATGAGAAAACATATGTAGATAATACGGTTATCTCAACAAAGAACTATGATGAAAACGGTAACGAAATAAAATGAAGCCATTCCTCCTCATAGTATCCCTTTTCTTAACTTTTGCTGCTTTCGGGCAGGCCGATAGTGGTTTTACGAATAAGGCAGAGGCAAAGAATTTGATGGTGAATGGGAAGAAAGAAGGGAAGTGGGTGGAATATTTGGATGATGATAAAAACGGTGATAGTCTTATACCCGCCAATAGTATAAATGCTCCTTTTTATCGCCTTACAGTTTACAAAAAGGGTAAGCAGTTTGGAATCGTAAGGACGTATTATACTGGTGAGGTTATAATGCAGGAAGCGCATTACATAAATGGTAAGAAGAATGGTGTGGAGTCAAACTACGACCTTGGTATATTAATGAATGAAATTCCTTACAAAAATGATCAAATAGATGGTGTCGTGAGATATTATTACGGTGGTAGAGTAGTATCAAAAGAAACCCCATATAAGAATGGCAAAATTGATGGAGTAGAAATGGAGTATGATTCTCAAGGGGAATTGGTGCAGGAAACTCCCTATTCAAATGATTCTTTAAATGGGGTCGTAAGGAACTATTATTCGCAGGGCAAATTGAGATACGAGAAAACCTATATTCATGGTAAAGAAGTAGGGTTCGAAAAGTGGTATTGGGAAAATGGTAACCTCAGGCTTGAAATTTCTTACCCGGATAGTGGCGTGGGAGACACTAGGGAGTATTACATGAATGGGAAATTAAAGCGCGAAACTTCTTACCCTTTTGGGAATGTTCCCGATATTAAAATCTACGATTCCGTTGGGAATCGGACTAATTAATCTTATTTATTAATTTTATAATATAATTAATTGATTATTAATTATTTATATATTTCTAGTTAGTCTATTAGTTTAATATAGGCTCATTGTATTTCATTGTTATTAACAATGGCATAAATGGTGGTTTAGGGTGGGGTTAACACTTTCTTAGGTGTGTATATCCTAAGCATATTGACAGTCAGTTTCTTACTCATAATAACTATACTAAAAGTGTTAACTTGTGTTAACCCAAGTAGGTGCACCTACTTTTCGTTCATAATTAAGTGCTAATTTCACGCCTCATTATGGATAAAGCCGTTTTAGATAAATATGAGCCAATAATAGGGCTCGAAGTGCATATACAGTTGCTTACTAAAAGCAAAGCCTATTGCAGCGATTCAACCGAATATGGAGGCCTGCCCAATACACAGGTTAGTCCTATATCGTTAGGCCACCCGGGCACACTGCCAATGGTCAATAAAAAGGTAATTGAGTTTGCCATAAAGCTGGGCATTGCCTGCAAGTGCAACATTACCCGCGAGAACCAGTATGCCCGTAAGAACTATTTCTACGCCGATCTGCCCAAGGGCTACCAGATAACACAGCATTTAACGCCTATCTGTACAGGTGGCTATATAACCATTAACACTCCTGCGGGCAAAAAGCGCGTTGAGCTTACCCGCATACACATGGAGGAAGATACAGGGAAGAGCCTCCACGACCAGGATGCCTATGATACCCTCATTGACCTTAACCGGGCCGGAGTTCCGCTGTTAGAAATTGTTACCGAGCCTGTTATTGCCAATGCCGATGAGGCCTACCAATACCTTACCGAACTGCGTCGACTTGTCCGTTACCTGGAGATATGCGATGGTAATATGGAAGAGGGTAGCCTCAGGTGCGATGCTAACGTATCGGTCCGCCTGAAAGGCACTACCAAGTTCGGCACCAAGATAGAGGTGAAGAATATGAACTCTATACGTAATGTACAATCTGCTATTGAACATGAGATATTAAGGCAGATAGAAGAAGTAGAAAAGGGTGTGGTACTTACCCAGCAAACCCGCAGCTTCGATGCTACCAAGGGTACAACCTTTTTAATGCGTACCAAAGAATCAGCCGACGATTACCGCTATTTTCCGGAACCTGATCTGCCACCGGTGATAGTCACCACCGAGGAAATTGATAAGGTAAGGCATACCTTGCCTCCTTTGCCCGAAGAGCTGTTGGAGAAGTACACAGGCAAGTTTAGCCTGAGTAATTACGATGCTTCGGTTATTATAGATAATAAAGAGTTTGCCTTGTACTTTGAGCAACTGACCCAGCAAACCACCAATTACAAGGCTGCTGCCAACTGGATGATGGGCGATATTAAATCGTACCTCAACCAAAATGCAGTAACCATTAGGGAGTTCCCGTTGCCTGCTGTTAAAATAGCCGAGATCATTGCCCTGATAGAGAATGGCAAGGTGAGCTATACTATTGCATCGCAGCGCATATTCCCTGAAATGGTAAAGCACCCGAACAAGACTGCCCAGCAGATCGCAGAAGAGCATAACCTGATACAAGAGAGTGACAGCAGCGTGTTAGAGGGTTTTGTGGCACAGGCCATTGCCAAGTATCCTGAAAAGGTTACTGAGTATAAGAACGGTAAGACAGGTTTATTGGGCCTATTTATGGGTGAGGTGATGAAATTATCGCAAGGTAAGGCCGACCCCAAGATTGCCAATAAGCTGGTGAAAGATGCGTTAGATAAAAACTGATAGTGTATAATCTTCGTAAATAGAAATTCAAACAATAGAACAATGAAATTAAAGACATCTCTTACTTATATTGCTGCACTCAGCCTATTCGCAGCTTGTAACAGCGGCTCAAAATCAGGTTCGTTTCAACTGACCGGCACACTTACCAATGGCGGTGAGGGTATAAGTATTTACCTCGATAAGCTTACCACACAAGGTACCGTGCACCTCGATTCTACCAAGATAAAGGGCGGCAAGTTCGAGTTCCATACCAAGGGCATTGTAAAGGGTTTCTATAACCTGCGCATTACCGATGCTGACTATGCAACACTTATACTTGATTCAGCTGAGCAAGCCAATGTAAATGGCGATTCTCAGTTTTTGGGTAATACCTATGTGGTAACAGGTTCAGAGGACTCTAAGCTTTTCTGCGATGTGAATACCGTTATGAAAAGGACCGAGATGAAGATGGACTCTATCAAGAAGCTTTACCAGGCGCTTATCAATACTATGGGTGGCGATACTGTAAAGATGGATTCATTGAGCCATGCATTTGAAAAGCCTTACGATGACCTGATGACAAAACAGAAAGCATACGTGGCTGACTTTGTAAAGCAGCACACCAACTCGTTTGCTTGCCTTGCCTATATACAAATGCTGCCATTCGATGATTATTCTTCTACTTATAGCTCACTCGATGAGTCACTCTCTAAGTCTTACCCAAATTCAGCATACGTTACTATGTTCCATAACGATGTGGCTAACTTAAAGAGGGTAATGGTAGGTTCTCCTGCACCAGACTTCACCTTGCCCGATCCTGATGGCAAAGATGTGTCGCTCTCGAGTTTTAAGGGCAAAGTAGTACTTATTGACTTCTGGGCTTCATGGTGTGCTCCTTGCCGTGCTTCTTTACCGGGTGTGGTTAGGGTTTACAATAAGTTCAAGGATAAGAACTTTACCGTACTCAGCGTATCATTAGATAAAGACAAAGACCACTGGGTTGATGCCATTAAGAAATTCGACCTTACTTGGACACATTGCAGCGACCTGAAATACTGGGATTCGAAAGTGGTGAAGCTTTATGGCTTCGATGGAATACCATTCAGCGTATTGGTTGATGAAAAGGGCAATATTGTAGCCAAGAACCTGGAGGAAGAAGCATTGACCAAGAAATTGGAAGGGATGCTTTCTAAATCATAATAAAGTCTTATAATAGAACGCAGATGACGCGGATCTATTATGAGGAACACTGATAACGATAAATCGTTTTATGATTTCTTATGATACAAGATAATTATAAGCATTCAGATATAACAGAGAAGATCATTTCTCGAATGAGAAAAATCATATTAAATCATAAGCAATCAGTGTCATCAGCGTTCCGTTTTTAACTAAATTTGAACAAATAACAAAACACCATGAAAACATTAATAGTTGCAATATCATTCAGTTTTCTCAGCCTTGGAGCATTTGCACAAAGCACAACCAAAGCTGCTCCGGCAAAGCCATCACAAAAGGCTACCACCGCTGCAGTAAGTTACCGTTGCCCTGTATGTGGAGCTACCGTTGATAAAGCAGGAGAGTGCCCTAAAGATAAAGTTGCTTATGTAAAAGTCGGCGATTACTATTGCCCTGATTGCTACATGAGTCAAGCTAAGCCAGGCAAATGCTCTATGTGCGGTGTCGACATGAAGAAAATGGAGACCGCAAAAAAATAGTCTCTATTTTTTTGAATTCTGAATGTTAAATTTTAAATGTTGAATTGAACAGCCAACCGGGTGTCTTTAATTCAAAATTCAGCATTCAGCATTTAAAATTATCCGCCTTATTTTGGTGGATTGGAAAAGTCAAGTTTCCCGCCATAATCAGCCATTTGGCCAAGTATCCAGTCTCTGCGGCTTTGCACAAAAGGTCCCGGGTGTGCAGCCGACCACTTTAGCGGATCAGGTAATATAGCAGCCAGCGTAGCAGCTTCTTCCTTGCTAATATCCTTGGCATGTTTGTGGAAGTAGAACTCCGATGCGGCCTCGGCTCCATAAATACCCTTACCAAATTCTATTACGTTCAGGTAAACCTCCATGATGCGCTTCTTGCTCCAGATGAGTTCTATGAGTACAGTAAAGTAAGCTTCGAATCCTTTGCGTATCCAGCTGCGGTTTACTGATAGAAAAACATTTTTGGCGGTCTGCTGGCTGATGGTGCTTGCACCTACAATACGTTTGCTGTGTTCATCATGCTTTAAGGCTTCCTGAATAGCTTTGAAGTTAAAGCCATGATGCTTGAAAAAATCCTGGTCCTCGGAGCAGAACACAGCAAAGGGCAGGTTAGGAGATATGTTATCGAACGGCACCCATTTCTTATCGAGTTTCATAGGTTCACCCGCAAATTTCTGCTGTATGCAACGTATGAACATAAGCGGGGTATATGGTATTGGCACAAACCGGAATATGATAACCGATAATATGCTAAGCGCAAAGAACGCCAGTATTAACCGCTTGAACCATTTCCACAAGCCTTTAAAGAACTCTTTCATAAGGTCTCGAGCAGTTGGGCAGTTGCGGATTCTAGTTGCGTCAATTCAGCTTCGGTAATGCAATAAGGCGGAATGAAATAAAGCACATTACCCAACGGACGTATAATTATTCCCTTCTTTAGGAAGAACTCTGTGAGCCTTTCTGTGATTGGGTTTAAGTATGATGTAGCTTCATCGGTCTTTAGCTCTAATGCAAGTATGGCGCCCGTGTGGCGGCAGTCTATGACCTTGGCATGTTTCTCGAAGCGTCTTTTCATGGATGCAAAACAAGCTGAGATCATTTGAACATGCGCATGCATTTCTTCTTTCTCCAATAGGTCGAGGCTGGCATTTGCAGCAGCACAGGCAAGCGGGTTAGCGGTATATGAATGCCCGTGATAAAAAGTATTGTTCTTATCGTCAGAAATAAAAGCATCATAAATATCTTGTGTGCATGATGTGGCGCCCAGTGGCATAAAGCCACCTGTAATTCCCTTCGACATACAAATGATATCGGGCTTTTGTGTTACATGGTTTATTGCAAAGAATCTGCCCGTGCGCCCGAAGCCAGTCATTACCTCATCGGCAATGGTTATGCAATTCATTTTATGGCAAAGGGTAAGCATTATGTCGAGTATGGCAGGTTCATACATCACCATTCCTCCGGCGCCTTGCACCAGTGGCTCAAATATGAATGCACAAATATCATCACGTTCCAAGGCTATTTCCAACTGAGTAAGTGCTTGTTCTTCTCTGCCCTTTATTGGAACGGGTATATGTATTACATCGAACAGCAATGGCTGGAAAGCCTGCGTAAACACATTACGTGCTGCCAACGACATACCACCAAAGGTATCGCCGTGGTAGCTGTTCTCTAATGCAATAATCTTGGACTTTTTGGCGCCTTTATTATTGTGATATTGCAGTGCCATTTTAATGGCAACCTCTACCGAAGTAGAACCATTATCAGAATAAAATATCTTTTTGTGATTTGCAGGCAGGTGTTTGAGTAAGCGTTCAGCGAGAGTTACTGCGGGTGTGTGTGTGAAATTTGAAAATGCAACCTGTTCCAACTGCAAAGCCTGCTGGTGTATCTTATCGGCTATGTGTTTATTGGCATGGCCATGCAGATTCACCCACCACGATGAAAAAGCATCTATATACCGGTTGCCTTTATCATCAATAAGGTAAACGCCTTCACCCTTTACAACATGAATAGGCTCCTTTGCCTGCTTCAGATGTGTAAAGGGGTGCCAGATGACTTTCTTATCTCTTTCGGCTATGCTCATATAATACAAATCTACGAGCTTATGGTTAACGGGCAATGGGCGTTCCCCTTCGGGTCGGGCTTTACGTTGCAAGTCCTCGCTACGCTGTGGGCTTTCCACTGCAACGGTGAAGCCCTCATGAGGTCCTTAATAAATCGACGCTCCACGAATAATCCCTAACGCAAACAGCCCTATGTAGTAGTGTAGTTAACTGGCCACTAGTCCCTAGCCACTATTCCTTTACCTTAATCGTAACCTCAACGCTCAATCCCGGGCGGAGTTGCTTGTACAACTCGCTCTTAGGGTCGATGGTGATCTTTATAGGCACACGTTGAACAACCTTTACAAAGTTACCCGCTGCATTGTCTGGTGGTAGTAACGAGAAGATAGTACCTGTTGCGCCGGAGAATGTGCTGATGGTTCCATCGATCTTTCTTCCATCCAATGCATCCACTTCTATATCTGCTTTCTGGCCTACTTTCATATTGTTCAACTGGGTTTCTTTAAAGTTGGCTTCAACCCACATGCTGTCTTCTACAATAGCTAAGAGCGGAGAACCTGCCGATACTAATTGTCCTAATTCAATAGAACGTTTTGATGCCTTACCGCTTACAGGTGCAACAATAGTAGAGTATGATAATTGCAGTTTTGCATAATCAACTGCACTTTGCTTAATAGCCACATTGGTTTGCACAGAGCTAAGGTTAGCTTGAGCAACTTCGTATTGCTTCTCGGCTGATTCGTACTTTCTGCGGGCAATGTCAATTTGTTTTGATGCAGTTTGCAAGGCCGATTTTGAATTGTCGTATTGTTCCTGTGTAATAGAACCATCTTTTATCAGGTTCTTGTAACGGTCAAAGTCGAGCGAATCTTTGCTGTAGGTAATTTGTGCAGCATCAATTTCATCCTTTGCAGTTGCAACCGACGATTGAATTGATTCGGCATTTGCCTTGGCAACTGCTACATTGGCTTGCACGTTTGCAAGGTCAGCTTCGGCTTGTTGTTCCTTTAACTGAAGGTCCTTGTTATCTAACTGAACAAGTATCTGTCCTTTAGTAACAGGTTGGTTATCCTGGAAGTTGATAGCCGTTATATAGTCGGTAATACGTGTAACTACAGGATCAATATTACTTGTTACCTGCGCATCATCTGTATTTTCTACCTTACTGTAATAGAGGTATTCTTTTATACCAAAACAAGCTGCACCAAGTAACACCACACCCAAAATAATGGGCGCTACTCTTTTGTTCTTCTTAGGTTTTGTTTCTGGGGCTCCTTCGTTTGTCATACTGTGTGTTATTATTTTTTAGGGGTAGATGTTAGTTCTCCTGCGGCTTTAAGCAGGTTATAATATGCCATTTGGGCATCTGCCTTAGCCGAGATTATGTTTATTTGAGCGTTCAGTAAAAAGTTGTTTGCATCTAGCAGGTCGGTGAGCAAAGCCACATGGTTCGTATACCTCGATTTTACGGTGCGGTAGTTCTCATTGGCCTGGTCTAGCGATTTTTGCGATACTGCTATCTTTTGCAGAGCTTCCTGGTATTGCAGGTAGTCCTGGTTAATTTCCATTTTAGCGCCGTCGTTCAACTGGTTGTAAGTCTCTTCGGCAATGGTGTACTTGGCACGGCTTTCCTGCATTTTGTGCTTGTTGTCGTATAAACCGGTAAGGCTATAGGTGAGTTTAACACCAATATCCCACGATGGTTCAAAAGCATCAAGTGGAGGAACAATGCGTGGGTTAGGGCGCAGGTAATTGTAATCGGCACCAACCAATAACTTAGGATAAACACCGCTCTCGGTTACTTTAATTCCTGCTTCCTGTGCTTTCTCCTGCATTTCGGCAGCCTTAATATCATACCTGTCGTTACCATATTTTTGCAGGTAAAAGGGCAGGGGTTGCATAGTTTTATCAGCCAGTATAGTAACGGTATCAATTTGTATTTTGGTATTCTCTGGTAATCCAAGTAATATGTCGAGGTTGTAGTTAACTGTTTGTATCTGGTTACGCACATCTATTTCCGATAACTCGGTGTTCGATTGCTGCAATTGGGTGCGCAGTACATCATTTTCAGTTGCAAGTCCGTGGCTGGCGAAATCGTTCACTTCCTTTACGTGTGCTTTTATTTCATCAAGGCTTTCTTCAATTAAAACATGTGCCTTTTCTAATTTAAAGAGGCTCAGGTAGGCGTTGATAATGCTGATGGAAACATCGCCTTTTTTACTTTCTAATGAATATTCCGATGCTTTTTCTGCATAATCTAAGCTCACTACTCCGTTCTTCCATTGGAAGCCATTGAATACACTTTCTGATGCCGATGCACCCAGTGAGTAGTTATTGAGTATAACCGGGAACAGGGCAGTAGAAGGTATTTTGCCGGGAAAGCCAGGGAAAGAAAAGTATTCAGTAGGTATATTGCTTAAGCGGCTGTAGCCTGCCGATGCATCTACATTGGGCATAATAAGGTCCTTCACTTCATCCAACGCCGCTTGCGATTGTGATACCTGTGCTATAGACATGGCAATGGTGTGGCTATGCTTTATGCCCATGGCAACAGCACTGTCCATAGTTATAAAACGCAATTTGGCGGTATCGCCTGCATATGCAGACTGAACAAATAATAATAGTAAAGGGAGAAGTTTAATAATACCAACTGAACACTGATAACGCTGATTTGACAGATTTTCACTGATCTTATCTGTGTTAATCATAACCATCTGTGTCATCTGCGTTCTATTATGATCTAAGGGGTTCATACTTTTTCTATGCTTTTTAAAAATATTTTAGTGAAGAACATATATTCTTTCTTTATCTCTCTGTCAATACCACCCTGTTCCCACAACTCTTTTAAGCTAAAGGTATAAAGGCGCAGCGAACGCAAAACGTGTACAAAAAAACCTGCGTACTCACTCACATCTATCTTCTGTATCTCGTTGCGGGTAACAGCCTTTTGAAGTATTTCAACTATAATGTTCTTTTCGCGTTCAAAAAACTCTTTGCCAAGTGCGGCATATAATGGTTTGTTGGCAGAGAATGCCTCGTGGTTCAATTGGCCCAGGTTTATTAATGCCTTAAGGTATTGTATGCGGTGTTCTATATAATTGGTAAGTACCACATCCACTTTTTTGTCCGATTCCAGTATGCTTTTCATCTTTTCGCAGAAATCGCCCTGTTCCTTCGACATTACTTTTTTAAAGATGCATTCCTTATCGGGGAAGTAATAATAAAGCGATGCTTTTGATACTCCAAGGTCCTCGGCTATATCGCTCATGGTAGTTTTAGCAAGGCCAAAACGGGCAAAGCGCTTCTGGGCTATATCGAGTATTTTCGATAGCTTTTCAGGAGGTATTGCTGTCTTTTCTTCCTTTTCCACAAACTGACTTTTTTACAAAATTGGTCAAAAGTACAGAAAAAAATTAAATCAATAAGGCAAAATAAATTCATCGTTTTATTTCAAGTGTTTAGATAATGTTTAGATGTATTGGCAGAAATTCTCACTGAAAAGCATTGTGCCATGGTTACCTTGCATAAAAAGAAAAAATGTAAGTAAACCCTTAAAAACTTAAAGCCATGATCACAAAAAAGATAGCGCTTTTCGGAACCGATGAATCATTGGTTAGGCGCGTGGCGGTAGAAGCCCTGGTACGAGGACATAAAGTTACGGCAATTGTTCCTAAACCCGAAAAATTGAACCTGAGTTATAGTAAGTTTCATGCTTTACAGGGTAACATAATGGATCATGGCGATGTAACTAAACATGCACACGGGCATGATGTGGTTATTTGCCTGCACGAACCCGACCTGCACCACCCTAAAATACATATTAAGGTAAACCGGGCTGTAATTTTAGGTGCCAGAAATGCAGGCATAGACCGTATCATATCCCTCGGTCACCCAATTTCTATAAAACCCGAAAAGAACAAAGCCTTTTTTGATAAGTGGAAAGCAGTTGCCGATGCACAGCATGCAACGCACAACCTCTTTAAGAACGAGGACTGGTTGCGCTGGGAATACCTTCATTCAAGTGCGCATGATCATGCACCCAAATCTATTAACGCGCCTTTCGGGCACGAAATGTACCTGAGCAACCCCGAAGGTACCGGCAAAGTGCTGCATGTTGACCGTTTTATAGATGCTTTACTTGAGGAAGCTGAAAAAACTGAGTTTATATGGCACGAAGATGAAATAGTTTTTTGAGGCTATTTCTAGGTTTAGGCCTCAATCCCCGGTATTCGTTGGGTGTATGCTTAACCCTGCCGGGGATTATTTTGCCCTTATCCTTACTTCTCCCAATCGGGAGAAGCGTTACTTTGATCTATTTGGGTTCTAAGTGCTTTGTCTTATATCTAATCACTGGTCACTAGCCCCTAGTCACTATTAAGAAAACCACTCATACATCTCTGGTAATTGCAACGATGCTTTTAGGCTAGAGTTTATATCCTTCAATACCTTCCCTTCGCCCATTTGTATAAGGCGGTTGCCGTAAGTATGGGCTTCTTTAAGGTTGTGGGTTATAAGTATGGCAGTGAGCTTGTATTGTTTAATGAGGTTGTCGGCAGTTTGCATTATAACGGCTGCACTGCGTGGGTCAAGGGCGGCGGTAGGTTCATCAAGAAGGAGTATCTGGGTATCGTCCATTACGCTCATCAATAAAGTAAGCGCTTGTCTTTGTCCGCCCGATAGGGTACCCATAGCCTGGTCCAGTTTATTCTCTAAGCCCATACCCAGCGTAGCAATTTTATCACGGACTTGTTTCTTAAAGGCTTCGTTAACGCCTATTATCAAATTCTTTTTGGTGGTGCGTATAGCTGCCAGCCTGAAGTTATCTAATATACTAAGTTCAGATGCTGTTCCGCTCAATGGATTCTGAAACACACGTGCTATCCATCGGCTGCGCTTGTATTCAGGCAGACGGGTTACATCGGTATTGTTTATTAGTATGCTACCGGTAGAACTGAATTCTGCACCTGCAATAATATTAAGCAGTGTTGTTTTACCCGAGCCATTCGACCCAACTATAACAACAAATTCCTCTTTTTCAATCTTCAACGATATACCCTTCAGCGCGGTAACCTCGCTAACCTTACCCTTGTTAAAGGTCTTCGATATGTTGCGTAGCTCAATCATTGATTCTTAATCGGGGTATTGCAACAATCAGTAAAACAAAAGATGCCGTTACCAGTTTTAACAGGTTAGGGTCAACGCCAATAGATAGGGTAAAGGCAAGCACCAGTTGAAACACCAGGCCGCCGCAAAGTACTACCACCAGTTGCATAGCAATAGAACCAATGTTCCACCATTTAATTAAGGCCTCGCCAATTAGTACTGAACCAAGGCCCGTAATAACAATGCCAATGCCCATATTTATATCGGTAAAGTTTTGGTATTGCGAAACCAGGTAACCGCTTAAAGCCGTTAAAGCGTTGGCAATGGCGAGGCCAATAATTTTCATTTTGTTGTCATTAATGCCCAATGCTCTGGTCATAGATGCGCTGTTGCCCGTGGCGCGCATGGCAATACCAAAATCGGTGCGCAACACATAGGCTACTATAATGGTTATAAGTGTAATGAAAATGATGCCAATAGTTAAGTTATTATATAAAGGGTTCGCAAACAGTTGCAGCTTGCTAAAAAGATTCGGCACATCAAGCAGCGGAACATTCGAACGCCCCAATATGGTCAGGTTAATAGAGTAGAGCCCGGTCATGACCAATATACCCGATAACAGGGCATCAATTTTTAAACGTGTATGGATGATACCTGTTAATGTTCCTGCAATAGCGCCTGCGACAAGTATAATAGGAATAGATATAGCGGCGCTCCAATGATGGGTTAAAAGAATCGCAGTAAATACTGCGCCGAGTGTATAGCTGCCATCGGTAGTAATGTCGGGAATCTTGAATATTTTCATGGTAATGAAAATACCCAGCGACATAGAAGAGAGGCAGAGCCCCAGCATTAATGCTGTAAGGTAAAACTCCATTATTTTACGGCTTCAAAATTTGAAGGTATAGTAATATTGAATCGCTTTGGAGCATCGGCATTATACACACGCTTGCG
>Ga0210396_10000623_pt1 | contig 44516 bp, 38 predicted proteins | sample IncBWH17OmetaG_FD_155466 | JGI IMG/M metagenome (GOLD analysis project Ga0210396, IMG submission 155466) | Forest soil microbial communities from Barre Woods Harvard Forest LTER site, Petersham, Massachusetts, United States - Inc-BW-H-17-O ... | reverse complement strand
GCAGCCCTTCGTCATCGGTGCCAGCTCCGATTACGAAGCGCCCGTCAGCGGCCGCCTTTTTCTTGGTATCAATCAGAGTATGAAAGACGCCGCAGGAGCGAAAGGAAACTTTCAGGTAAAAATTGCGGTAATAAATCCAGGACTGAGCACGGCGGCCGCGATCGCCATCGGCGGCCCGCCCGAAACTCCGATTCCATCCATCACGCCGGCGATCCTCAAGCAAATTCCGCGCCGCGTTTCCGATCCACAAGGCAAGTCCGGCGACATGGTTAATATCTTGATCGTCGGCACGAAAGACCAAGTCGTAAAGGTTTTTACCGCAGCGGGCTGGGTGCACGTGGATAGTTCAGTGCAAGACACTGTCCTCAGCGCGATCACCGACTCGCTCGAAAAAAAAGATTACCTCACCATGCCGATGAGCACGCTCTTCCTATTCAACCGCGCTCAGGACTACGGCTTCGCGCACGCCGAACCCGTGCGCGTGGCGATGTCGCGCAATCACTTGCGCGTCTGGAAATCACCGTACGAAGTGGACGACGGCCCACTCTGGTGCGTCGCCGCCACGCACGATATCGGCTTCGAACGCGACCAGCGTAACAACGGCCTCACTCACAAAATAGACCCCGCAATTGACGGCGAGCGCGAATACGTTAACGACACGCTCTCCAGCACTGGCCTCGTAGTCCAGCGCACCCACATCACGCCACCCGACCCACTCACTGAAGCCAAAACAGCTACCGGCGGCAGCTTCCACTCCGACGGCCGCATCCTGGTCCTAATCTTGAAAGAAAACAGCACCAGTACGAAGTAGCGCAGCGCCAGTCTTTCTCCTACTCTGCGTACTCTGCGTTAAACCTTTTGACTCTGACTTTCCGCGGCCGTCACCCGGCCCGCCGCTTGCGCGTCGCCGTCCCCCGCGCTGCATCGCGAATCAAAGCCTCGCACGCCTCCAAGCAAGTCCGCCGCAACGACCGCGCTACATCGTCATGCACGCCGTCAGCCAACAACAAGAGCGAGGTCCCATGCACCAAAGCCACCAGCGCCAAGGTCAATTCTGTATGGTCGTCCGGTTGTCCGCCTAACTCCTCCGCCAGACGCTGCTTCATCAAGGCCACCGAAGGCATCGGCTCCTTGCGGCTCAAGCGAGCCGCCCAACCGTCGGTAAGCAACCGGTATTCATGCCCGTGCCGCGCCGTGAAATCCAGCGCGCGCCGGCAAATATCCACCGGAGACTCCGCAGGCCGGATCGCTGAATATAAATTCTGCCGCGCTCGAACACGCAACAATTCCAGCAAGTCGTGTTTGTCGCGAAACCGTTCGTACAGAGTCGGCGTCGTCGTTCCGGCAGCCTTGGCTACCGCGCGCATCGTCAACGCGTGTTCTCCGCGCTCGCTCCACAATTTGTATGCGGCATCGAGAATGCGCCCTTCCAATCCAGCTTCGGCTTTGCGAGGCATCGCTCCTGGTCTCTCCCAGACATCTCCGGCACCACATTATAATCTTGACAGCGTTAAAGAAACAGCGTATAACTAATCAAGGCCCCTATTCTACCTGCTTGTCCTGCTGGATCCATCATTCAGTTTGGGAAAGCGTATGAGGAGTTGCGTAGAATTATGATTCATTTCCAGTATTCGGTCACCACTCGGGCTTGTAAGAATGCGGCCTGGGACGTCTTCTCCAACTGGCGACGCTGGAATCAGTTCGCTAATATTTACGGCCAAGTCCGCTGGCGCGAAGGCGCTCCTTGGGAACCCGGCAGTTGCATGGAAATTGAAGTCCTTCGCCCAGTCAACACGGTAATCAACCATGTAATCACGCACTGCGTGCCCGCGCAAAAAGTCGGCTGGATCGACCACGCCATGGGCATCGTCATCGGCCAATGGGTTACCTTCGAGCGTCAAAACGGCAACGGCACACGGGTCCATACCTGGGGGGAAATAGTGCGGCCAAGCCTGAAGATCGCCGGCCGCACCGTGGAACACTTGGTTACCAGTTTCACCGAAACCTGGTACGAAAATTTCCGCCTGGCCTGCGACGAGTTAGCCGCTTCTGAACCCTGCCTGCCCACGATCTCGGAACAATCGTTCTGATACCGTCGATCATGCCACCGCGCGCTGACCCTAAGCCCGTCGCGTCCTGAGCCAGGGGCCAGCGAGTCCTCTGGCGCCTTCGCTGAAACAAACACCTTGGGCGCGGCGCAAATCGTATATAGACTACCGGTAGCTACACATTGAGGCAGTTCGCCATGAATAGATTGGGCATGAAAGCAGTGGTGTCGGAGTCTCTCCTTTCGCACCCCAAACTCTGGTTCCTCGCCAAAAACACCTTACGGACCGTTCGGCGCCGCAGAGAGACCGAGGAACTCCTCGCCCCTTTTCTGATCCGCACAAATGGCGTCGCCGTTGACGTTGGCGCCAACATCGGACTCTACACTCAAATCATGCTGTCTCGGAATCGCAACGTCGTCTCGATTGAACCGAATCCCGAATTTGCCCGCGTCCTGAAGCGGCTCTTCAAGGACAAAGTGCAGGTGATCGCCGGGGCCGCGTCAAATAACAATGCAGGCGCTGCGCTGCGCGTGCCGGCAGCCGGCCGGGGGCTTGGGACCATTGAGCCCAACAATCGTTTCTCGGGCGCGTTCGAGACGGTCACGGTGAAAACCTTCAAGATTGACGATCTGGACCTCCACGATGTCACCTTCATGAAGGTTGACGTCGAAGGACACGAATTGTGCGTTTTGGAAGGCGCTTTGGAAATGCTTAGGCGCGATCGGCCGTCCATCCTGCTCGAAGCCGAGGAGCGGCATCGGCCGGGAGCTGTGCGCTCGGTCAGAAGTCTTCTCGAGCCTCTGGGTTACGAAGGATATATGTTGGAGCGCGGGACCCTGGTATCGGTCCGCCGTTTCGATCCGGCTGTGCATCAAAGCGCCGAGGCCGCCGAACAGCGGCGCTTGACTGGCCAGTCTGCCAGTCTCTACATTAATAATTTCTTCTTCATTGCTTCTAGCTGATCACCGCGGCGAACCAAACGTAGTTGCGAACGTGAATCACGTCCAGGAACGTGATCTGCGCCCGCCGCCCCCCAAAAAGTGACGATTAGGGCCGCTCAAACCTGCGATTTTCTTGGCTTTTTGCCAACTTCTAATCGCAAGTTGGGACGATTAGAATCTGTGATACGGGGGCTCGGGTAGAGGCCGTCGGGCTGCCGGAATGATGCACTCAGCAGCCAACCGGTCATGAGTCACAGATCGGAAATCAATACTCACCAATCGGCACTGATCCCGCTCATCCCCGCCAAATGATATATTCAAGGGTGAACCCATGAACCGTGGAGCAAACCCCCATGACTGAGCGAAAACCGCCGTTTGCTTCCGTCGAGGAAGCGCTAGACGAAATACGCGCCGGGCGGATGATCGTCCTGGTGGACGACGAAGACCGCGAAAACGAAGGCGATTTGACCATGGCGGCAGAAAAGGTCACGCCGGAAGCGATCAACTTCATGGCCAAGTTCGGCCGCGGATTGATTTGCCTGGCCATGACCGAGCAGCGCTGCGACGCGCTAGCCCTCGCCCCCATCACTCCGCGAAACACTTCGATGTTCGGCACGCCCTTCTGCGAGCCGATTGACGCCCGCCGCGGCACTACTACCGGCACGAGCGCAGCCGACCGCGCCACCACGATTCTGGCGGCCACCGATCCCAATACCCGTCCCGAGGATTTGGCACGGCCCGGGCACGTTTACACTCTGCGTGCGCGTAATGGAGGCGTGCTGGTGCGTGCGGGACAGACCGAAGCGTCGGTGGATCTGGCGCGCCTGGCGGGTCTGGACCATTCCGGTGTGATCTGTGAAGTGATGAACGACGACGGTACCATGGCGCGGATTCCGCAGCTTGTCGAATTCTGCCGCTTGCACGGAATGAAATTGCTAACGGTGGCGGATCTGATTCGCTACCGTATGCAGCACGAACGTCACGTCCGCCGCATCGCCGAATCTGTGCTGCCGACGCGGCACGGAAATTTCCGAATGATTGCGTACTCGAACGATGCGGACCACGAACTGCACGTCGCTCTCGTGCGCGGCGACATCTCTCAGGGTGACAACGATAAAGCCGGACCGCCTTTGGTGCGCGTCCATTCACATTGCCTCACCGGGGACGTTTTCGGCTCGACAGCCTGCGATTGCCACACGATTATCGAACGCTCACTCGCAGCCATCGCCAGCGAAGATCGTGGCGTGTTCGTCTATTTGCATCATACCGGGCGGGGATTTCAGATTGACGCGCCGCGCGAGGCGGATGCCACCGAACTGCCGCGCATCCGCTTCCACGCGCGCGAGGAAATGGAGCACGACCTGGGACGCCAGCGACTGGTGCAGCGGGAAAGCGGCATAGGCGCGCAAATTCTGATTGACCTGGGCCTGCGGCGAATTCGCGTCCTGACCAACCATCCGCGCAAAGTGGTGGCGCTCGATGGCTACGGCCTGGAGATAGTCGAGCAAGTACCGCTAGCGCTCGACGCAGCCAAATCGCGGCAGTAGCAGCGGGCTCGCGAAAGCAAACGGCCAGAGATCTAACACAGAGGACACCGAGAAAGGCAGAAACCACCGCCGAGACGCAGAGTCCGCAGAGAAAACCATCGCTGGCGCGGCACCATCTGGGAGTGCGACGGCTTGCCGCCGCTTTTGCAACCTACAGCCCGCCGCAAAGTATCAAGGCGAGGCAAGCCTCGCCCAAGAAAAAGCCAGAGCAAGCTCTCGCACTCCACATGGTTTTGCGCGAACCGATCAATATAGAAGAGAACAAACGCCGGCAAGGGAGCCAGTGGCAGAAACCTCTCGCCGATGACTATTACTGATCCCCTTGATCGCAAGCAAATCCGCCACTCGAACGGCCCACTTTTCCGGCGAAAATTTACGACGGCCGCCGCGGTCTTCGGCCCGATTCCGGGAACACGCTGCAACCAAAGAGCAGAACGAATGCAGCCCCGACTCGGCGCGAGAGCCTGCTAAAGGCGATTGCCTTGTGCATCATATTCAGCGACTTCGCCGAAGAGGGCAGCTTGATCTGCGATTTGCGCCCGGTCGCCAACGAGAATAATTTGCGCGTTGGGCGAATCGAAGTGGTGGCGTGCCGCGGCGAGCACGTCATCGGCCGCCAGGGCATGGACCTTCTGGCGATACGTTTCCAAATGATCCTCGGGCAGGCGGTCGAGATAAATGGTGGAGAGTTGGCCGAGCAGCCCGTCCTGCGTGGCCACGCCCAGCGAGAATACGCCGGTGAGATAGCTCCGCGCGCTCTCCACTTCTTCGGCGGTGACGGGAAGCGAGCGCATGCGGTCCATTTCGTAGAATATTTCCGTGAGGCTAGCGGCGGCAACGTCGTTGCGCACGGCAGCGTGCACGCTGAAATATCCGTGTTGGCGCAGCGATTGTAGTCCGCTGCGCGGGCTGTAGGTATAGCCCTTTTGTTCACGGATATTGATAACCAGGCGCGAATGAAATGCGCCGCCATAGATCGAATTGGCAAGTACCAGGCGAAACCAATCGGGATCGCGGCGAGTGATGGCGAGGTTGCCGACGACGACTTGCGTTTGCACACTTCCCGGCAAATGCACGAGGTGGACTTTGCGTCCGATGTTGTGCGGCGGCGCGGGTGAGATTTGCGCGGGGGGTTGCGGAGCTTCCCACGTGCCGAAGACTTTTTCGATTTGCGCGAGCAGTACGTCGCTCGAGAAATCGCCGACGACGATCAGCAAGGCATTCGCGGGAGAGTAGTTGTGGTGGTAGAACTCCTCGAGTTGCTCGCGCTGATAGGCCGCGACGTCCTCTTCTGTCGGCGAGATTACGGCGTACGGATGCTGGCCGAAGATGACGCGGCGGAAACGCTCATTGGCAAGAAACGATGGAGTAGTCCGTTCGATGCGCAGGCCTTCGATCTTGCGGCGGCGCTCGCGCTCGAATTCTTCGGCGGGAAAGGAAGCGTTGCGCGCGAGATCGGCCATGAGCGCGAAGATGTCTTCGGAAAACTCAGCGAGGCCCGAAATAGAAATCGCACTGGAGTCAGCACCGGCTTGCGTACCGAGGTCGGCACCCATCCGGCGAAGGTCTTCTTCGATCTCACGGCTGGTACGTGAGGCCGTGCCGGTGCGCACAACTGTGGCGGTGATTTCCGCGAGGCCCGGGGCGCGATGGGCGACGATGGCGTTTCCACTGCGGAAAAAAAGCTGCGCGGAGATTTTCGGAAACGTACGCAATTCCGCGAGAACCACTTGCATACCGTTGGAAACAGTGTGCACGGCACGCTTGGGCCAGGCGACGGGGCGTTCCGGACCGAGCGCTGGAACAGGGTTGGCTTGCGTGTTCGTTGCGGAAGTGCTGGTAGCGGTGGTCATGGGTTTCGTAGTTGTTCCGCTCATGCCGCTACTTCCTTTGCGACCGGACGCCGTACCAGGAGCGCACGATTGCGCGGTACGAGATATTTTTGCGCGGCGGCCTGGACTTGCGCGGGCGTCACGGCTTCGAATCCATCAAGAATGGTATTGATCCTGCCAGGGTCGCCGTCGAACAGAGTGAAACACGCCAAGTAGTGCATCAGGCCGAACCGCGGCATGTGCGCGCCCATGCCACCTTCGAGATTGGCGAAATAGTCGGCGCGTAATTTTACTTTCAAGGCAGCGAGTTCGTTTGCGGTAATTCCCTGCTCCTGGATTTCGCGGATAATCTCGTCGAACTCCGCAATGACGCTCTCCGTACTGAATTCCGGCCTGTGGAAAATGCGCGTGACCATTTGCGTGGGGCCATTGGTTTCGATGATGTCTGCGCCACCATCGGTTTCGACGGCAATTTGCTTTTCGAGGACGAGCCGACGGTAAATTCGCCCGACGCGGCCGCCGTGCAGCGCGCGATCGAGAATAGCTGCGGCGCACCAATCGGGATTGCCGCGCTGTGGAACGGTGTAACCGATGGCGATAGCCGGGAGCGGGCCGAATTTTTCGGGAACCTCGCCCCGGCGCTCCTCGGTTTGCGGCGGCTCAGAGACATCGGCGCGTGGCGGCAATGGGTGCGCCGGAATGTCTGCGAAATATTTTTCGGCCAGCGCGAAACCCTGGACCGGATCCACGTCGCCGACGATCAGTAGGACCGCGTTATTGGGTGAGTAATACGTGTGAAAGAAAGTCTGAACGTCAGCGAGGGTGGCGGCGTCAAGATCAGCGAAGTCGCCGTAGAAATTGTGAGCGTTGGGCCAATTGCGGAAGGCGACCGGCGGGAGATCCAGCCACGGAAAGCCACCGTACGGCTGATTCATTACGTTTACGCGGACTTCTTCCTTGACCACATCGCGCTGGTTGCGCAGATTCTCGTCGTCTACCTTCAGGGCGCGCATGCGATCCGCTTCGAGCCAGAGCACTCGTTCGAGTGCGTTGGACGGGACGGATTCGAAATAATTGGTGATGTCGTAATTGGTGGTGCCATTCAGCATGCCGCCGGAAGAATTGATGAGGCGGATGTGTTCCATTTTGCCGGCGTGTTCCGAACCCTGAAACATCATGTGCTCGAAAAGATGGGCGAAACCGCTTCGTCCGCGTGGTTCAAGGCGAAAACCAATTTGATAGTAAACGCCGACCGTGACGACGGGCGCGGAACGGTCTGGCGATATGACCACACGCAAGCCATTTGCCAGCGTGGCGTGTTCGACGGGAATGTGCAGATTCTTCACTTCTGATTCCTCCTGGAATTTTTCAGCACGCGATCGAGTTGTTTCAACGTCTTGGCGGGATTCTTCGTAAGAACCCTAGCAGATAGCCGAACCAACGTCGCATAAGAATCGCCGAATTCGTGCGGATGATGGCGCAAAGCGTCGCGGTGCTTTTTGACCGTGGCATAGTCGCCACGCGCAGTGGGGCCGGTCCACGCGGCACGCGGGCCGTATTTTTCAAAGTTGTCGAGCACCTGGCGCATCAAAGGCAGCAACGTTTGAACAGCATGTCGGCGCGTAAATCCGATTTCGATGAGCACCTGCGCTGCCGCCTCCGTAAGCGCTAAAGCGTGACCTGCGACGAGAGTGCCGGCAGCATGGTAGGAGGGTTTGTTGCTGCTTGTAACGATCACCGGAACGCCGCCCAAAATGCGCGCGATCGCGCTGGCCGTGCGGAGCGCACGAGGCTCACCTTCGACGGCAAATATCACGCCCTTCAGGCTCGGCTGTGACCGCTTTGTGAATGTTTGCATAGGATGAATCGAGCCAACAGCGGCGCCACAGCGGGCGAGCGGCCACAGAATCGAACTGTCCAGCGCGCCGCTGGCGTGCAGCACCACTTTTCCCCGGCAGCTCCTACCGGCGACACCCGCCAATTTGCGGGCCGCGTCGGCAAGCGCGTCATCCGGCGTGACCAATAGAATAACATCGGCATCGATTACGTCGCGCGTGAGAGTGGAATATGGCGTGCCTGCGCCAATCGAGCGGACGGCCGCACGCGCGCTGGCCGCCGAGCGCGTGACGACCGGGCCGATACGCCATCCGAGACGGCGGAGACTACGGCCGAGCGTGCGGCCGAGGCGTCCTGCGCCGACGATGGAAACAGAGCGCGCCATGCAAGGTGATAGCATAGCGTGTTCGTTCGCAACACGCTGGAGGATATTCTACCTTGCATTGGTTCTGGATCGGATTCCTAGGACTGGTCGCATTGATTTGGTCTGTACAGTCCATTGATCTCGCGTTGGGCGCCCTATCGATTCCCGCGTTGAAGAGCGTCGCGCCGCTAAACGATGCGCATTGCCCTAGCGTCTCCGTTCTTTTTGCAGCGCGCGATGAAGCGGAAAAATTGCCCGCCGCACTGGAGACGTTCCTCGCGCTGGATTATCCGAAATTCGACGTGATCGCCGTGAACGATCGTTCCGAAGACGCGACGGAAGGCATTTTGCGGCGCGCTGCACAAAGGGACCTGCGACTGAAAGTCATAAGCATTTCTTCACTTCCCGCCGGCTGGCTCGGCAAACCGCATGCGTTGCAGGAAGCGTATGACCATTCGACTGGAGAATGGTTGATTTTTACGGATGCTGATGTGCACTTCGAACCAGATGTATTGCGGCTCGCGATTGCACTGGCTGAACAAAGACACTGGGACCACATGCCTTTGTTGTGCCACACGAAGATGTTTTCAGTCGGCGAGAAGATTGCGATGATGTTCTTCGGGATGGCCTTTATGCTCGGTGTGCGGCCGTGGCGCGCGAGTAATCCAAAATCGGGCAGCTATGTTGGCATCGGCGCGTTTCAATTGATACGGCGCAGCACCTACGAAAAAATCGGCGAGCACCGGCGTCTGGCAATGGAAGTCGTGGACGACGTAAAACTCGGAAAGTTGGTGAAGGAAGCTGGGTGCTCGTCCGGAATCGCCAAGTCCGGCCCTTCGGTGAGCGTTTACTGGCACGCAGGCGTGCGGAATATCATTCGGGGAACAACCAAGAATTTTTTCGCGACGACCGGATTCAGTTTGCCGATCGTCTGCGTCCAGATGCTCGGGGTCTTGATGTTGAGCGTGATGCCTTGGCTGGCGTTGCCCTTCGTGCATGGATGGGCGCGCCTGTTTGCGGCGATTGCCGTTGCGCTCGCGATTTGTGCCGAGGGTGGCGTCGCGATCGAAAATGGCGTCTCGCCACTCTATGCGTTGACGCATCCGATCGGGGCACTGATTTTTGGTTGGATGCTGGCGCGGTCCACGATTGTGACTCTGTGGCAGGGCGGGATTACCTGGCGAGGGACGTTTTATCCATTAGAAAAGTTGAAGCGCGGAGTGGTGTGACAGCATTGACTCAACTTAAAAGGCTTAGCATAAAGGACACAGCGCAACAGAGAAAACCGATCCGACCGTAGAGATCCTACTTGAAGAACGAGTAGCCGATGAAGAAGACGTGCACGTCCACGCCGGGATTGTAACTGTGGCGATAAGCATTGGAAATGTGCTGGTATTTGTAGCCGAAGCGCCAGGCGCGGTTCCGCGCTGAATTGAACCAGTCCACTCCTGTTTGAAAATCAAACGTGAAATTGAATTGCGTGCCGCCTGGGATGTCCACGGGGACCGGTCTGACGGACGCGACAAATCCGGCGGTGGAGGCGATGAAGGGCTCCAGGCGATGCTCGCGGCGGAAATTCAGTTTCAGGCCTAAAGGGCTGAGTCCGCCGCCATAGACGGTTTCGCGTCCGTTGGTGCAATAGCCGTTCACATTGGTTGATTGTTGGCACGGAACGTATTTGAATTGGCGGAGAGTTTCGACGGGCACGATATCCAGCGTGTATTGGAGCGCGGTCGAAGGCTTGTCGTACAAAGTTCGGGCATAGCGCAGCGCGAAAACTCCGAGTTGGCGATCAGAGGTGGAGCCGAAGATTTGGGAGTTGGCGAACGAATAGCCGCCCCAGACGCTGAATTCATTGCCGGGAGGATACAGCGGCGCGGGTTCAGATTGAGGCAGAGGTTGACTTTGAGAATAAACGGGAACGGAAAACCCCAGCGCGGCGATTGCAAAAAGCAAAAATCGAGATATGCGCGATCGAGCTACCGAAGGGATTTTGTTCAATGGTATTCTCTCGCTCCCTGTGGTGAGTTCAGGATTTTCTCGAGACTTTGGCTGCGCGCGATCTTTTTTTGACCGGTGGTGCTTCCGCGCTAGAAGGTGGCTTCGTTGATGGGACAACCGAGGATGGGATCTCGTAGGCCGCGCCGGATTCTTCAGTTTTTGCAGCCGCGCTCGCTGCAAGACCGGGCGCATCCGGCGGCGCTGCAGCTGTTGAATCCGTCGCGGGCGAAAAGATGGCTCCCAGGTCGCGTTGCTTGAGGGCGCGGACGCGATCGCGCAGGGCTGCGGCGCGTTCAAAGTCGAAATTTTTGGCGGCCTCGCGCATTTGGATTTCGAGTTGCGCGACCACGTGCCCCAGCTGGGCTTCCGTGGTGATGTCGCCGATGACGGCGTCGTCCACGGGAACAGGAAGATAATCGGCTTCAATGATGCGGGCGAGCTGCATGTCCACCGATTTGATGATGGATTGCGGCGTGATGTTGTGTTCGCGGTTGTAGGCTTCCTGCTTGGCGCGGCGGCGGCTCGTTTCACCAATGGCTTGGCGCATGGAATCGGTCATGGTGTCCGCGTATAAAATTGCGCGGCCTTCGAGGTGGCGCGCGCAGCGGCCCATGGTCTGGATCAACGAGGTGGCGCTGCGGAGATAGCCCTCTTTATCGGCGTCCAGAATGGCAACGAGCGAAACTTCGGGAAGATCGAGGCCTTCGCGAAGAAGGTTGATGCCGATGAGCACGTCGAACTCGCCGCGACGCAAATCGCGCAGGATGCGCACGCGTTCGAGCGTTTCAATCTCGGAGTGCAGATAGCGCACACGGATGCCTACTTCAGCAAAATATTCGGCGAGGTCCTCGGCCATGCGCTTGGTAAGCGTGGTGACCAGGATGCGTTCGTTGCGCGCAGTGCGCTGCCGGATCTGCTCGAGCAGATCGTCCACTTGTCCCTTCACAGGGCGGACTTCGACTTCCGGATCCACAAGACCCGTGGGACGAATCACCTGTTCGACGACCACGCCGCCTGTCTTGGTCAACTCGTAGGGGCCCGGGGTCGCGGAAACGTAAATGACTTGATTGGTGCGATGCTCGTATTCCTCGAAAGTGAGTGGACGATTATCGAGGGCCGAGGGCATGCGAAACCCGTAATTCACGAGCGTTTGTTTGCGCGAGCGGTCACCGTGATACATGGCGTGAAGCTGCGGGACGGTCTGGTGCGATTCGTCGACGATCAGCAAGTAATCGGACGGAACATAGTCGAGAAGCGTGGGGGGAGCCTCTCCCGGCAAGCGCCCGGAAAGATGTCGCGAATAATTTTCGATACCGTGGCAATACCCGATGGTGCGCATCATTTCGATATCGAAATGAGTACGCTGCACAATGCGCTGCGATTCCACGATTTTCCCCTGCCGGCTCAATTCGCCTTTCCACCAATCGAGTTCTTCGTAGATGCTCTGAATGGCCCGTTCTTTTTGGTCGGCCGGAAGCACGTAGTGCGTTTTCGGGTAGATCGGCTGGCGAGTGATCTCGCCTTCGCGCGTGATACGGATTTGCCCGGTGAGCGGATCAATCTTCCGAATATTTTCGATTTGGGTGCCCCACATCTCGATGCGCACGGCGAGATCGTCGTAGGGCGGATAGATTTCGATCATGTCACCGCGGACGCGGAACGTGCCGCGACGGAGGTCTTCGCCGCGTTCGTACTGGATCTCTACCAACTTGCGGAGGATTGCTTCGCGCGTGATGGACATGCCCTTTTCGAGCAGCAGCATCATGCCGTAATACGCTTCCGGCGAACCGAGCCCGTAAATGCAAGATACCGAGGCCACGATGATGACGTCGCGGCGCTCGAAGAGCGAGCGGGTGGCGCTCATGCGCAGCTTGTCGAGTTCATCGTTGATGGTGGATTCTTTTTCGATGTACGTGTCGCTGGCCGGGACGTAGGCTTCGGGCTGATAATAATCATAGTAGCTGACGAAATATTCGACCGCATTATCCGGGAAGAAGGACTTGAACTCATGGAAAAGCTGCGCGGCGAGGGTCTTATTGTGCGCGAGGACAATGGTGGGACGGTTGATTTCTTCGATAACCTTCGCGACGGTAAAGGTCTTGCCCGACCCGGTGACGCCAAGAAGAACCTGGTGACGGTCGCCGTCATTGACACCGCGGACCAACTGCGAAATGGCTTGAGGCTGGTCGCCGCGAGGATCGTAATCGCTGGCTAGCTTGAAATTCATGGCCGGGCCCTCAGGGTGCGCAATGCGCTAAGTTCAAAATTACCATTATACCTTATGCCGCAAGTGGACTTTTGCCGGGCATCGACAGAACGCAATCATGGGATCCCTCGCTGCGCTCAGGATGAAGGTAAACAGCGTTCGGTGCGCTGCAAGGTCGGTGCTGGTCCGATGCTAGGGCCGAGCTTCGGGAGCCGGCTCCGCGTCGGGCGTGTTTGGCGACAGTAAGGTGATTTCGGATTGGCTTTCGACCTGACCTACGTAGTGCATCTTCGAACCTGAAAGAGCGCTTACGATTTCGAAATCCATGTTCTGCGTGGAGGTTTGAGTGGAACGGGTAATCATGCCATTTTGCAGTGATATCGCGTCGAGGCTCTCGCCGTTTCCGGTCCATGTGCCGGACGTGCGCAGGCCATTGTGGCGATAGTCGTCCGGAGTGGCATCGGGATTGGTGGATCCGTGGCGGAGGATCTCGAAACGGGTGATGACGATGGCGCAGAGGGAGGCGTCTTTGAGGGCGGGCTGTGCAGTGGGCGCCGGTTTATCGGGGGATTGGCAAGGCTCGTCGCGCAAATAGGTGGATTCGGTGCGCGAAATCAGGCCGGCAAGGGGTGCATTTTCGACAGGCCGTTCGTTATTCCACTTTTGCCCAATGGCAATCCCTTCCCGCGGCAATTTTGCGCTGGCGGAAAGACCGTTGATCCAAGCATGAACGGTGGCCGCGGCGGAAGGATTGGAGAAAACGTCATCGAGTCCCGTGATTTTGGAAACTTCGCCGGTGGGCTCGATCGTAAACTCCATGGAACGGCCCTGCAGGCGATTGTATTGATTCTCTAGCGCATCGGCCGCGGGATCGTATGCGTCACTTTCGGTAGTGGCGCTGGCTTTTTCGTAGGTGACGCGAAGGCGGACCGCACCCAGGGCGCCGTTGGGGCCGGACTGAGCGTTTAGAACGTCCAGGCGGAGTTGCAAATCGGAAATCTGCTTCAGTTGGGCGGCGGCTTCGGGATTCACTACCGGAGTCGTGGTGTTACTCGTGGTGGTTGTCCGCGTTTCAATCTGGTAGCGGAACGTCTGGCCCGTGGTGAATTTTGGAATCAGATGGATGCGCTCGGAAGGGTTTGCGCTTGGTGCTGCAGCAAGGATTAAGACAATGGCGACCGCGGCGAAGCAGGACCCCGCAGCTGGCGTTGTGAAACGACACTTGTGTGCGCTGAATGGCCGGCCCATGGGCTTGGACGCTAGCATAGGCCGCGGGAGGAGGTAAACCCGGACAAGGTTGGTTTCAAGGCTCGCTCGGTGTCTGGCGTACTGGCTTGATTGTGGGTGCCTCTAGAGGGCCCGTGAGTAGGAATGTGCCATTTGCTCGAGAACGGGTCGATGCGGTGGTTGGAGCCTCATCCTCAGAGGCCGATAACGCGCGCAAGCGCAGATCGAGATTGCGACCGAAGTCGACAGCGCCGGAACCGGCGATTTCCTGGTGTGGTCCGACAAAGGCCAGACGTTGGAACGCGACCTTCCCATCGTGGCAGGCAAATTCGGCCGAGGCCTCGCTAAACCAGCTGCTGCCTGGCACGGCTTCCCCCCGGCGCAACGATTCCGTGAGGTTCAGGGCGCCGAGTTGCGCATCGGTGATGCTAGCGTTGCCTCGACATTCGAGCGATGAAATCAGGTCTGCGCGATCGGTGCCGTGGAAACTGAACGTGAGGCCGCCGGAAGCGGAGCCAGCAAAAAGATTATCGAGCGAAGAGATGGGAGCGGCGAAAGCGCTGACGTCAATATGGGAATAGTCGAGGTCAACACGATAAGAAGGCACTGCGGCGAGTTGCGCATCGACAGAGCCCTCGAAATTGCCACCGTACGACTGCGCTTTTGCCGCAGAGAGCTGTACGTGGCGGCCTCCAATTTTCAAATCACCTTGCAAATGGCGGACTACAAGTGGCGCGAGCAAGAATTGATCGACGGTGATTTGCCCCTGGGCGCGAAGATTTTCGGGGACGGCGTTCACCGGCGAACTGGAATTTAGGAACGGCAGCATGCGATCGAGAAAGCTCTCGCGCCAGCGCGGATTGAGCCAGCGATCCAGGTCAGAAGTCGCGAGGTGGTCCGCCGCCAGCGCGAACTGCCATCCGGTGTCATCGTCGTGACGATCGAAAGCGCCAGTCCAACGAGCTCCAAACGCGTCAGCAGAAGTTAGGGCGATGTGGCGCAGGCCTGGTTTCAAATCTGCGCGCGCCCTGATTTGCCTGACAGGCTGATTCAGAAATGGCGTAAGAAGCGAAGCGCCTGTTGATTCCCCTCCCCATTCGATCGTGCCAAGGGGCTGCGTTTGCCAGGGGAAGGTTGCGCCTTGCCAGCGCAGGTCGCAATGGATCGGGCCAGCGAGGTCCCAACCGCGCGAAATATTCCATCCCAGCACACCAGCGGTAGCCACGAGATCGCGAACCTGCACGAGGTTGCCCGACACATGATAGGTGAGAAATTCGCGCGATCCCCCGTGCGCGATGGTTTCTAAATGGAGCGAGCCGTCCGAAGTTCCGTAGGACACCGTCGAGGGCAAGAGTGTGAATATTTCGTGGTCGTAGCGGAACTGCGTCTGCCCGAGGTGCGCAGGCACGCGCAGGCGGGTGCTCGTGAGGTCCGCGTTGGAAATTGCACCTGCCGCTGAAGTCAAACGCGGCGGCCAAACGGAGAGATCCGCATGTACGCTGGCCGAGCCTCGGAGCGACGCATCGTTTGCGACATCGGAATGAAATGCGCGAATCCAGGTGAGAACGTCGTTGAGCTCCACCCGCGACTGCGTGATTTCGATCTGGTCAGGCGAAGCGATTTGACTCTTGGACGGCGGTTGGAAACCGGTGGGCGTTTGCCAGGAGAACCTCGCGCGTGCACGCGCCCAAGAATGAGGAGCCTCGAGTGTCGCTTCGGAGACGTCCAATCCAGACCCGAGCGGGTACAAGGTCATCTTCGCGTTTAAGTTGAGTGCGGGATTGTCGGGACGAAGAGCCAGATCCCAACGATGCAACTGGCGGAGCTCGGCATGCATTTGCAGAATCCAATTGTCGCTTTCCGTGTCGGCATGCATCGTCACCGCAAGATTTCCGCGCACGCCGAAATCATAGCCGCGCGCGAGGCGCAGAACGTCCGAAAGCGAAGCATTACCCCACGCCACGTCGAGTAGCGCAGGGCGCAGACGAGAGGAAGTGCCGCCCACACGGCCCGAAACATAAATCGTACCGGCCTGTTGGAGGACCACAGCGGCGCGGGTAGGCACGGCCTCGAGGTTCATGGTCCAGCGCCCCTGGCCATCCGGCTCCAGGTAGCCATTGACGTTGACCAAAGCGAACGGAAGCTTTTCGCTGACGCGCTTAAAATTGATCCGGCCGGAGTCCACCTCAATGCGGCCAAAGCGAACCGCTGGACGCGTAGGGGACGAACCGCTCGAAGCGGCGCCGTTTGGCTTCGGGAGCCATTCCGCGACGTTCCAATCTCCATTCGCGTTGCGAACTAGATTCACACTGGGATTCACCAGCGAGATCGTACCTAGTTGCAAGTGTCCGCGAAAAAGACTCTGCCAGCGAAGCCTCACCGTGAGCGACTCAGCGCGCAGAAAATATTCGTATCCGAACCGGGGGTCGTCGCTGAAGGTGACGGATTGAGCTTGGAGGGCGGGGCCGCCCCACAAAGAGAAATCATAGCGCCCTACTTCGACGCTTCTTCCGAAAACCGATTCCAAGCGCGCGGTCAGTTTTTTCTGCAGACGCGTATGACGAATGAGAAGAGAGATTCCGACGTCTCCAACCCACAAGAAGACGACCAACAGGAGTATGTATTGGGGCCAGCGAGTCCAGTGGCGAGGTCGCGGCACCGCATCGATGGGTTCGGTTTGTAGCGCGGGCTCGAACAGTGTTTGTGACATGGCGACGCAGCCTGTGCTGTCCATGATACACAATCCTTCAGGTGGGCTGGTGCTGAGTCGGGATTTTCGACATTGGAGAAAGCTGGTTCAGGGAAAACCGGCTCTCCGATGTGCAGGGGCGCGGGATCGCGATTCACCTCTGGAGACTAACTGCTAGTGGACTTCGCGGAGCATTCGGTGCCAGCGGGTTCTGGTGCGGAGATGCCTTAGAGTTTCGATGATGCCTTGCAGAATGCCGTAGGCGCCGCGGGATCTGTAGTCATCGGGCGTGGCTTGCACCGACCAGTAGATCAGCATCGGGCGTCCCATAATGGCATCACGGTCAACGAAGCCCCAATAGCGGCTGTCCAAACTACGATCGCGATTGTCGCCCATGGCGAAGTACTCATTTTCGGGTACCACCAATTCGCTGTGTTCCACATGATTCAGAATCTGCGAGGCCCACTCGGAACGCACGGCAGCCCGGAGAAAATAGCGGTTCGTGGGTGGAAAGTTATCGCCGAAGGGATCTTCGTAGTTGGGATCGTGGACGACGTAAGGCTCATTGAGCCGTTCGCCGTTGACGTAAACCTGCTGGTTGATGATGCGAATGCGATCGCCGGGCAGACCGATCACACGTTTTACGTAGTGCGGATGGTCGTCAAAGGGAAATTTGAAAACGATGATATCGCCACGGCGAATGGAGCGGTACGGGAGGATTTTCTCGTACCAAGCGCCGCGCCCCTCGAAAATGAATTTGTTGACGAGTAGATGATCGCCCACTAGCAGGGTCGGTTCCATTGATTGCGAGGGAATCTTGAAGGCCTGGACGATGAAGGTGGTACCAAAGAGCGCCAGCAGAATGGTGACAAGGAGTGATTCGGCGTACTCGGCCACCCAGCTTTTCGAGGCAGTCACAGGGCCATGCGCGGCGAGCGAATGAGCCTCTTGCAGATTGCGGTCGGAAATATTATCGGGCTGCGGCGAGGTGGTTTCGACTTCCATGAATTCCCTTTAGGGCTTGGCAGCGCGTGCTGCCAGAATTTCCAGGGCGGCTCGAGCCGCTTGCTGCTCTGCTTCCTTCTTGCTGCGGCCTTCCGAGGCCGACAGCCTTTCTCCCGCGTGCCAAACCTCTACTTCAAAGATCTTCTGGTGTTCAGGGCCTGACTCGCTGCGGACACGATACTCGACGGGCTTTCGCGCGCGTTGCTGGAGCCATTCCTGCAGCGCGGACTTGTGGTCGGCGCTCTCGAGGCCCTCGGCGCAGTCTGCGAGGGCAGGATCGAGCAGGGTGCGCTGCAAAAACGATGCCGCGGCGTGAAGTCCCGCGTCAAGATAGATCGCGCCCAGGATGGCTTCATAAGCGTCAGCGAGCAGCCTTTTCTTATCGCGGCCTCCGGTTTTTTCTTCGCCCGGGCCGAGCCGGAGGTAGTTGCCTAGCTCAAGCTTCTTGGCCGCAGAATGAATGGACGCGGCGCTCACCAGTCGGGCCAAGCCTTTGGAAAGCTGGCCTGAATTCCATTCCGGAAATAGCCGGCACAGCGTTTCGCTGGCGATTAGGCCGAGAACGCGGTCGCCGAGGAATTCGAGCCTCTCGTTGTCGGTGCCGCTCGAGGTCTGGCGATGCGAACGGTGGGTCAGAGCGCGATCGAGCTCCTCAGGGCGAGTGAAGCGATGCCCGAGGGTCGTTTCCAGCTCGGTGCGCTCTTCTTCTGTCATAGTCGCCAGACGCTACTTGGGCGCAGAAAGCTCCGTTGACGCCTGCTTCTTGGTCTGTTCGACCATTTGCTTGCAACGATCCTGGAGGCCGCCGGGGATCTGCGCGCACTTCTGGAATGAATCGATAGCGTCAGTGAACCGACTCAGACGCGTCAAGCACACGCCCATGACGAAATAGTCGGTCGGATCGGGGGTCTCCGAATCGGCGGTGGACTTCTTGAACTCTTCCACGGCTTCCGCGAATTTCTGGCGGCGGAAATAGACCAGTCCTAGCCCGCTGTGCGCTTCCGATTCCGCCTGCGCCTTGGCTTTGGCGAATTGTTCGTCGGTCATGTTGGGCGGCTTGGGAAGAGTGGGGAGCAAGGTGAGCGCATGCTTTTCATACTGCTCGGCCTTGTCCAGTTTGCGATCAGCTTCGATATCGTTCGGATCGTAGGAGTGTGGAATCACCCAGCCGACGAGCGTCAAGACGGTGACATCATCGGGATTCAGGGCCAGAGCCTTGTCTGCGTCGGCATACATTTTGGGCATATCCTGCTTGGCGTATTCTGCATGAGTCAATTGCGAGTAGACCAGCTCGGCGTATCTGCCGCTCGGGTACTTCTGCAAATACGCTTCGCCCGCTTGAATTCGTTTGTCGGCGTCGTCTGGTTTGGCGTCAGTAAAAGCTTTGTACGCGCTCTCCTCAGCCGGGTCGACCGGCTTGGGAGCCTCAGCGGCTGGTTGTGCCCCGTTTGCAGGAGCGGCCGGTTTTGATTGCTGACCCTGCTGTTGTTGCGGTTGCTGTTGTTGCGGTTGCTGTTGTTGCTGCGGCGACTGCTGCTGGTATTGCGCGAAGGACTCCGGCGCACAAATCAGGACTGATCCCAGCAGGATACTTGCGATCTGCGCAGTATTGCGAATCGAAGCGGAAATCATTTTCATTTCACCCCTTCCCTGTTTGAGATTACTGGAACGCGCTGGGAAAATTCGTACCAAGTGTCCGCTGCGAACCGTTATGGCTACTGCGGTTCCTTTGCAGCGCCGGCGCCGCGCGGGTTGTATGGCGTATCGATTCCTCGCTGCGCGGCCACACGAGCCGCTTCCGGCGCACCCGCGATTGCGAGCGCCGCGCGATATTCCGCGAGCGCTTGATCACGGTCCTCAGCGAAATCATGTAAGCGCCCCAAATATACATGGGACCAGGCCAAAATCGCAGGATCGGAGTTACTCGTTGAGTTTACCGCATCACCGCCGGTTGAGGAGGGTGCGGAAACAAGTTTCTCGAAAAGTTCCTGCGCGCGATCCGCGTCGTGATTGAGCAGCGACGCAACAGCCAGACCGAAATTGGCGCGAGCGTTATCGGGATATTTGGCCAGGACTTTTTGGAACGTCGCGATGGCCGTGGGTGCGTCTTGCACAGCGATCTGATGGTCGCCTTCGGCGAGCAAGCGGTCGCGTTCCGATTCATCATTCTGCGGAGCTGATTGGCCGGGCTGCGCGGGCCCCGCGCTCCCGGCAGTTTCCTCGGTAGGCGCTTCCTCCAGCGGCGCAAATTTGAAATTCGCATAACGTTTCTGCTCGGCGGCGATGTCAATTCCATCAATCAAATCTGGAAAATAGAGGGACATGGCTGGCTCAGCCTTCTCGAACTTTTGCAATTGCACATCGAAAACGCGAACCATGATGAAGCCAGTGCGGTCATTTTCGGCCAGAGTTGCTTCGCGCTTTTCGGGTGTGAGGTGGCGAATGCGGAGTTCAACCGACTTCACGAAACATTCGTCGGCGTAGGCGATGAAATCATTTTTGTATTCTGCCGGGAGCCGCGGCGCGCGCGCACCGATGTTCAGCAGACCGCTCTTACGCATCAGAGCGTCCCGGTATTTCAACGGAAGCGGATCGAGCATGAAATGTAAGTAGGCGTGTCGGACGTCATCGGTGGGAAACTGCGGGCCGGCGCCGATGACGATGGCGTAATGGTTGCCATTGTTCCGGAAATTCGCGCGATTGCCGACCAAAGGCTCGACGTAGACAGTGAAGGAGTGGCCGTACTTAGGATTGTAGATTTCGCGCAAATATCCATTACAAACGGTGACAATCTTGCGCACGGGCGATTGGCTGCGCTCCACCGCACGACCGTATTCGGGCTTTACGTTGATCCACCGCAAATCGAGATGAGCTTCGCGATAAAAATTGGCGAGAACTTCTTCAAAGTCCTCGATCACCAGAACGTCCGGCGGAAGCAGGTCGTGATCCAACAGGAACGGAAACCGCGGCGGGGAACCAACCACCAGCGCGAATGCGATATAGCGCGAGAGCGTCTCTCCGGGGTCTGCCAGCGCATGATCGCGATAGTACTGGCGCAGAGTTTCGGTGGCGGGGCCTTGAAGTTTCAATAATTCGCCGCGAAGAGCAAGGCGAGACGGCATCTCTGCAAGGGTGCTTTCGTCGGCATCGAAGCCGGCCGCGTCGAGCGCGCACATCGTCGAAAAAATCTGTGGGCTGGCTTCTACGTTTACGCCGGTTTCCGTGGAATCGGCGGCGGACTGATCGCGCATCGTAGGATCGGCCGTCGCGCCAAACAGCAAAACGGTGACAGCGAAAATGATCGGCGTGGAAAAGTTCTTCAAAACCTTTCGGATAACTGAACTCCTCAATGGACCGGATGTTTGCTTGCAAGCCCAGAGCGCTCTTCCCCGTTGGTGCACGAGCGCTTTAATGTCCAAGATGCAGACAAACTGTAAATGGCAGCTTGGGTTGAGTCAAGGTTGTGAACGGAGTATCAACCGCGGACGCGAACTTCGCTGAAACTCAGGAGAACTCGGCCGCCGTCTTGCGGACGCCCAAAACTCAACTGCGGGCGGAAACGAGAGAACAGCATGACCTGATCGATTTGGCGTTGCACGGCACTGTCAGTCGGGCCAGCGAGGATTTTGTAGGAAACAACCTGCCCTTCCGCGTTGAGCGTGGCCTCTAGGAGCAGCGAACCTGAATCTGATTGCCCAGAAGTGCTGACTACGCCGGGAACCGGAAACGGCGCGAGGCTTTCCAGACGCGCCGGTTGGACGAGGTTGAGTGGCAGATCGTTGGGCACGATCCCGGTCATGGGCACGCCGACCAGAATGTTCTGCACGACCAGAACAAACGCAACGAGGGCCGTCAGAATGCCACCGGTCGCGGGCACCGCAATCGGCTTAAGAATATCCTCGAACGATACAAGCGCGCGGGACCACAGCCTTCGCAGATCGGCCCAGCGAGCGCCGGAACGGACCGCGCCCACGCGTATACGCACCGCGAGGTCAGCGGGCGGCGCGCTGGGCGCCACATTGGCGAGGCAAACCGCAAGGCGGCGATACCGTTCCAACTGAGAGAAACAATCCTGGCAGGCCGCCAGATGAGCGCGGACGAGCTCATGCTGACGCGACGAGATGGCGCCGTCGAGATACCCTGGGAGGTGACGCTCGGCTTGACGGCAATTCATTGATTGCCTCTCTGCGATTTAGCAAGAACGTCAGCGGCCTCGGGAGCCAGCAGGGGCGTCGCTGCCGCTGTTGATGCTGCAAACGGATTCGTGTGATGCTCAGATTGCGCGTGATAAAAGTGCCGCGCCGATTCATTGGAAGATTCGGCTTGGCGAGCGTGCAAAAGCGGATCGAGAATTTCCTTCAGCAGGCGACGCCCGCGCAGGATTCGGGACTTGACGGTTCCGACGGAAACTTCCAGCACTTCGGCCACCTCTTCGTACGACAGGCCCTCGAGGTCCCTTAGAATAACCGCGCCGCGAAACAACTCCGGCACGCGCGCCAGAGCTCCGCGCACGGTGGCTTGCATCTCCCGCGCTTCCAGCTGCTCGAAGGGCGACGCTTCGCCATCTTTCAAATCGAGCGCGGGATTGCTGCCTTCGTCTTCGGCATCAATCGAAATCTGCTGCCGGTGATGCCGCCAGCACCAGCGGCGATGGTTCAGAGCCTGGCGAACCGAGATGCGGTAGAGCCACGTTTTCAGCGAGCTGCCGCGGCGGAAACCTCGAATGCCGCGAAAGGCGCGCAGAAAAACTTCCTGAGTTACGTCGGCAGCGTCTGCCGAATCCGAAAGAATTCCATAAACCAGGTTGTACACCCCTGCGTGATAATAGGTAACGAGCCAGTCGAACGCTGCATCGGAACCGGACTGAAGCTCAGTCACCAGTTCGGATTCGTCGCGGCCCCACGGCAAAGATTGTGCTAGATCGGACATGCCTTGCGCCGCCATCCTTGAGGTATCCTCCCAGGGCGTGTCCCTGAACAGGTTAGACACCGGAGAACCCTGTGCTGTTACCAGGATAGCAGAAAATATGGCGATGGGAATGTGTCGGGAGTACTGGCGTCATCTCCCGACTTGCTGCGTGTGGCAAACGGCGTGGTTTCAGCATGGTAGACGCGATTGGAACGGTAGGGCTCGGACTATGTTTGACGCCTCACGCGACGGGGTGTTATAAGTAAGGCACTCTCTGCTTACGACGGTGGGGCCGTAGCGCAGTTGGGAGCGCGCCTCGATGGCATCGAGGAGGTCACGGGTTCGAACCCCGTCGGCTCCACCAATCAAATCCGCCGACACGAGAGACCGCCGGAAACAGTTGTCTGTCTTCAACGGCCACCCTTCAACCAAGTGTAGCCTACCGTGAAGACCAGCGTTACGTTGTAGCCTGGATTGTGATTGCCCAAGCTGGCGCTGGAGAGGTGGCCGAGCGAGCCTTCGAAAAATAGAGCACTGCGCGGCTTCACGAAGAAACGCGTTCCAGCGACCGCCTGCGGCGTGAAATTTACCTGGGACGTATCGCCCGGCGGGACGTTGCTTTTGGTGAAGACGATGCCACCGGCGGCGGCGACGTAAGGCGCTATCTTGTGACCGCTGGTGAAATTCCACTGCCAGATGAGAGGCTTGAAACTTCCGCCGTAAATCCCACTGGCGGGCGGCAGCACGGCGTACAAGGGCATCACGTCCACAGCCCATTCGAAATTGCCGTGAAGAAATCCTGGAAGATGGTTGCCGGTGAGAATGAGACCGGCGCGGCCTCCTGCGTAAACAAACTGGGTGCCGCTGGATTTTCCGAGCCCCGTTCCGCCACCTGCCAGCACTCCGAGTTCCCAGGCACCCCGTTTTAGCGATTGAGAAACCCAATCCTGTGCCGCGGGGGCAGAAGGAGCATCCTGCGCGGCGACGGCCGCTGCGAGAAACGATGTAAAAATCAACGCGCTTATGAATTTCATTTTTGTTCCAGACAAAGCGCAGCTACGTGGGCACGGTCATGACCCATTGGAATCGGGGCTGGCCGCGCCGCCGACCTCTTGTCGCGAATTGGTGAGACTACGGTGCGGACGGCCTTGGCGTCAAGGGTAAGCGCAGAAAATTTTGTGCCGAAACAAAGAGCACCGGACTCAAGCGCGCAATAGGTCTACAATGGCGGCCCTATGGCCAAAATAACTTTCCTGGGAGCGGCCGGGACTGTAACGGGTTCGAAGTATTTAATCGAAGCGAGCGGCAAACGATTACTGGTGGATTGCGGGTTGTTCCAGGGTCCGAAGGAACTAACTCAACGAAACTGGGACAAATTCCAGATTGATCCCGCAACCATTGATTGGGTTTTGCTGACCCACGCTCATATTGATCACACGGGCTATTTGCCGCGACTCGTCCGCGAGGGCTTTAGCGGCCCGATTTACGCCAACGCGGCAACGCACGAACTGTGCGAATTGCTTTTGTTGGACTCCGCGCACCTGCAAGAGGAAGATGCGCAGTTCGCCGCGCGCAAGGGGTACAGCACCCACAAGCCGCCGTTGCCCCTTTACACGGTGGAAGACGCACAAGCCGCGCTGAAACAATTCAGAGATATCCCGCGTGCCGATGTGTTCGTGGTTAGCCCCGAGTTCTCGGTGCGCCCGCATGATGCCGGCCACATTCTGGGATCCTCGTGGCTGGAATTGACGATCACCGAGAACGGGAAGAAGACCTTGGTGGTGTTCTCGGGCGACTTGGGACGTTACGATCAGCCGATACTGAAGGACCCCGAGCCGCCTTCGCGCGCTGATTTTCTTTTGTGCGAATCCACGTACGGCGACCGCGATCATGGAACGGCGTCCGTGCCCGAGGAGCTGGCGGAGGTGATCAATCGAGTGGCGAAGCGTGGCGGAATGATCGTGATTCCGGCGTTTGCGGTGGGACGAACGCAGACTTTGATGTATTACCTGCGAGAGTTGATAAAAGCGCAGCGAATCCCACAACTACCCGTGTATGTGGACAGCCCGATGGCAATCAGCGTGACCGACATTTACGCTCGGCACCGCGAAGACCATGATCTGGATTTCACGCGTCAGGAGCAGCAAGGCAACCAGGATCCGCTGAATCTGCGCGAAGTGCATATGACCCGCACAGTCCAGGATTCGAAAAATATCAATGACGTGGTTTCACCGTGCATCATTATTTCCGCCAGCGGGATGGCGACCGGAGGAAGAATCTTGCATCACCTCGCGAAACGACTCCCCGACTCGAGAAGCGCGGTGCTGCTCGTTGGCTATCAAGCCGAAGGCACCAATGGACGGGCGCTCCAGGATGGGGCCCAATACTTGCGCATTTTTGGTGAAGAGGTGCCGGTGCGCGCCGAAATCGTGACGCTGGATCAACTCTCGGCCCACGCAGGAAGAAGTGAGCTGCTGCGCTGGCTTTCGGGATTTTCCGCGCCGCCGCGGCAGACCTTCCTGGTTCACGGCGAACCCATCGCGCTGGAAGCGTTGCGCGGCGGTATCGCCACACGATTCCATTGGCCTGTCGTCGTGCCGGCGTATCTGCAGACAGTCGATTTAGACGCAAAACCATGAACTAAACTCGGCCAGCCATCTGACGGCGAATAGGGAGCCTCCCGCGTGACGCGGTGCTATAATCGCGCTAAGCGTCTCGGTTAGGGGTGGCCTATGATTCGGCCGATGGTACGACCCTTGTTACTCCTCCTGCTCATCGTGTCATATCCCCTCGGTATCTTCGCCCAAGCGGGTGGCATGTTCGGCAACAAAGTGTCGCTGACAGGCACGATCTACACGGAGACAGGCGACCACCCTATCATGCACGCGAACGTGCGTTTGTGTGACGGCGGTGGAAATTTGCTCGAGGAATTCATCACCGGAGACTCAGGCGATTTCGCCTTTCGGGGGATCTCACGCGGCAACTACACATTGCAAGTCTCGGCGATCGGCTTCGAGTCAACCAGCACCAACGTCGATCTGAGCTTCAATTCCGACCGCGGAATGCCGATTTACCTGAAGCAAACTGTAGTCGATGCCGGCGAATCGGTGGCGGCTGCGAGTGTCTCCGCGCACGAAATGTCTATACCCAAGGCCGCGCGCGACTTATTAGCTTCCGGCAAGAAAAAATTTTACGTAGATAAAAACGCGGAGGGCGGACTGGAGGATTTTCGATCAGCAGTCGCCGCCGCACCCAGCTACTACGAAGCCTACTATCAAATCGCGCTCGCGGATTTGACTTTAGGCAAGAAGCCCGAAGCGGAAGCCAGCCTCAGAAAATCGATCGAGATCAGCCAGGACAAGTATGGAGAAGCGGAGGTCGGGCTGGGCACGATGATGTTGGAACGGGGAGAGACCGCGCAGGGGGAGAAGACGGTTCGCCGCGGCATTGAATTGAATCCGAATTATTGGCTCGGACACTATGAACTGGGGCGCGCGCTATTGGCTGAAAATAAGCTTTCCGAAGCGCTCAAGTCTGCGGACCAAGCGAAGTCCCTCGCGCCGAGCGCGCCGATCGTATACCGGCTCCTGTCGAACATTCATTTGCAGCAGAAGGACTACCCCGCGTTGCTGACTGACCTTGACGCTTACCTCAAGCTCGATCCGGACAGCCCAGCCGGCGTTCGGGCCAAGCAATTGCGTGAACTAGTGGTGCAAAAAATCGATTCGAAGAAACCGGCGGCTGGTGAGGACAAGAAACCCTGAAGGAGTAGGCCAGCGGAGGTTTACCGCTGCGCTTCGAATCGAATCAGCGCGCGACAGCTTGCGACGCGAACGCTGGAATTTCGATCAGATAAAACCCGAGAACGAACATGGGGTGCGGGGCGACGCGGCCCCAGCGCGTGAGTTCCCATTTTGCGCGCAGGAACCGAATCTCGGGTTTCATTGCCAGATCGAGAACCTGGCGCGTGTCTCCGCGGTAGAAGCGCTGAGGCATTTTGAGCAGCGGCATTTTTCCCCAGTCCTGGCCGTCCACCGAACCCCAAATTGAAACGTCTACGGATTCCTGTTCGATCTGTTCAGTAATATCCATCGAACACAGGAAGGTGCGCGTTTGACTGGAGTCGATGTTAAGGGCTTCCCCATCGCCGTTCGCGGTGAGCCGCGTGCCCGGTGGGATCAAGCCAAATTCCACGGCCATAGGTTCGTCCCCCTCTGGAAATTCAAGCGGATTCTAGCATAAGTTTTGCGCGGTGATTTCTTGCGTTGCTAACAGCGGGAGCAAATGCAAGGCCGCTTTTTAGCGCGGAGGCGCAGAGAGTTCGGCGCCAGCAGATGGAACGCGCTGTTGCTTTCGTTGAAGACCTGAAGATAAAGTCACCAGCTCGCGCGCTCATGTGGCTTTTCTTAATTTGGTCAGGCGTTCAGCGGCGGCTTGGAATGTCTTTTCTGTCTTGCAAAAGGTGAAACGTAGATGGGCGCGGCCGTCGGCGGGATTGCGATAGAAGCTCGATCCTGGAACGGCGGCGACGCCGATTTCGGTGACGAGGTATTTCGCGAAGGCCACGTCGTCCGGGAAGCCGAAGGCAGAAATATCGGTCATGATGTAGTACGCGCCGCTGGGTTTGAAGCAATGGAAGCCCGCGCCGGTGAGGATGCCGAGCAGCCGTTCGCGGCGTTGCGCGTATTCGGCGGCGAGCGACGTGTAGTATTGCGCTGGAAATTGCAGCGCGACGGCGCCCGCTTCTTGTAAGGGCGCGGCCGCACCCACCGTAAGGAAGTCGTGGACCTTACGGATAGCCGAGGTGACTTCCGCTGAAGCAATGGCCCAACCGACGCGCCAGCCGGTGACGCTATAGGTCTTGGAAAGCGCGTTAACCGTGATGGTACGGTCGCGCATCCCGTCGAGTGTAACGATCGAAACGTGCCGCGCACCGTCGTAGAGCATGTGTTCGTAGATTTCGTCGGTGATGGCAAAAGCGTTGTGTTCGACGCAGAGATCGCGGATTTGTTCCAGTTCGGTGCGCGCGAAAACTTTTCCCGTGGGATTATTCGGCGTATTGAGAATGATCGCTTTCGTTTGTGGTCCGAATGCAGCGGCAAGCTCCTGGTGATCGAACGCCCAGTTCGGCGGATGCAGCTTCACGTAACGCGGAGTGGCGCCGGAAAGAATCGCGTCAGGCCCGTAATTTTCGTAGAACGGCTCGAAGACCACCACTTCATCGCCTGGATTGATGATCGCCATCATCGCCGAGATCATCGCTTCGGTGGAACCGCAGCAGACAGTGATTTCGCTCTCGGGATCAATCACCACGCCGTTGGTTCGCGAAAATTTATCAGCGATTGCGTTGCGCAGAGATTTCGCGCCCCAGGTGATCGCGTATTGGTTGATGTCCGCAGCGATCGCTTCCTGCGCGGCACGCTTGATTTCAGCAGGTGCGGGAAAGTCCGGAAAACCCTGCGAGAGGTTGACGGCTTTGTGTTGCAGAGCCAGGCGCGTCATTTCCCGGATGACGGATTCGGTGAATTGCGCAGCCTTGGATGACAGCCGGGGACTAGTTGCCGGAGCCAGTTCCGGCTTTGCGGGGTTCATTCTTTGCGCCTCGCACGGATTGCGTCGTGCCGTACAACTTACGATAGATGCCGGCATTGCGTGTAACGATTTCGACGTACTCGCGAGTTTCGGTGAACGGGATTGAGTCGACAAACTCGGCAGGCTCGCGATAGGTCTGCCCGGTGGTCCAGAAAGTGACGCGGTCTTCTCCGGCGTTGTAGGCCGCCAGCGCCGATTCCACGCTGCCGAAATCACGCTTCAGGCCCGCAAAATAAATCGTGCCGATATGAATGTTGTAATCCGGTTCATAGAGCATGGGAGTGGAATATCGAACTTTGGCCTGCTTCGCGAAGCGTCGCGCAGTCTTCGGCAGAAGCTGCATCAGGCCAAGAGCGTTTGCGCCCGAGTGCGCCTGAGGATCGTACGCGGATTCCTGACGAATTAATCCAGCGGTGAGCATGGGGTCCACGCCCGCCTGCGTCGAACGAGAAAGGATCGAGGATTGGAAAGGCATCGCAAAAGCAGTGAGCCAGACTTCGCGCGGCACTTCGTTGAACGGACGCCATTCGATCTGCGGATAAATCTGCCTAATGGTGACAATGGCCGCGCCAACATGGCCGGCAATCACAGCTTCCTGAGCGGCTTCCAGCAAAAGCCTCGGCTCGCCCGTAGCAGCGAAAGCAGCGCGCAGTTCGAGTTCCGCCGAGGCGTCGAATGCGATCGAGCGTAAAGCGTCGGCGCGTGCCTGGCGAGTCGCGGCAGCAGCGGGAATCGTAAGTCCGACGGCCATAGCGGGCGGCAACGGCGGTATCCCGGCAAATACATCAGGATCCGTCACGGGAGCGGAGCCGAGCGTGCTCAAGCGCGCGGTGGCGGCACTCGCGAAATAATTTTGCGGGAATCGCTGCTGGAGTTTTTCATAGTAGCTGCGCGCAAGGCCCGCGCTGTGCGATTCCTCGGCGAGCCGTCCAAGCCAATAGAGGGCGTCTGGAGTGAATTGCGAGCCCGGAAAACGGCGCAGATGTTCCGTCAATTCCTCGGTGGCTTCGGGTTGACGCTTCAAAACCGCAGTAAAGGCGACGCGCCACTGCGCGGCCAGCGCATCCCCTGCAGTCGGAAAATCGTCCGCAAGACGTTTGTAGTAGCCTGCCGCGCGATCGCGATCGAGCAGCACCCAATAGTAATTGCCACCGAGGAACAAAGCCGATTCGGCCCAACGGCTGGCCGGGGCACGCGCAGCCGCGGATTCGATCGCGGCGGTCATTTCTGATTCCGCAGGAATATTGCGGTAATAATTTGCGACCGAATAGTAACGCTCGGCGTCCACATCGGGATCACTGATTTTCAGTGCGACAAGCCCTGATATCCCCGAGCCCAGCGCAACGCCACATTCCATAATGCGTAGCTCGGCGCGCTCGCGGTCGGCGCCGCTAAGATGGGACACAAGGTACGAATATTCGTTGCGCGCGTCACCCCATTGGCGCGCGGCGAAAATCGTAGAAGCGTGTTCAATTTGGCGTTCGATAGGAATGGCCGGAAGCTTGTCACCGAGGGAACTTTGAAGGAACCCCAGCTTTTCACCAGCTTCGCGGGCTTGTTCGTTCGTTGGGAAACGCAGATAAACCGATTCGTAATCAGCGGCTGCCTGAAGCGCTTGCGCGGATTGTTCGCGAGCTTCCGCACGCAGGAAAAGCAGCGCTGGCTTTTCCTTCGTCTGCGGATATGCATCGAGAGCGGCGAGAATTTCGGTGGGTTGATTCAACGCGAGAGCAGCGACTCCCAAGGCTTGCAGTGCCTCGTCGGTGATCACTGAGTCTGGATAGTCATGGCGGAAGCGCTTCAGTTGCGCGAGGCTTTCCGCGTTGTGGTTCAGCGCAAGATTGTTTTCGGCGCTCCAATAGAGCGCGTAATCCTGCAGCAGCGGATCGGTTTGCGCCCTCTCCAGCCATTTGGCGGCTTGGGCGTAGTGGCCTTTGGTGTAGTCGTAGTAACCCAACGCTAGAGCGGCGCGCGCCCCGAGAGCGGCTGACGATTTGCGCGCGGCAAAAGCGCTCAAGCTCGCATAAGCAGCAGCAGAATTCTTTTGCTTCAGGGAGCGGCACAGCTGCTCCACCTGTTTCGTGGAAAGAGCGGCTGATGGTTTCGCCGCGGGCTTGGAAGCTTTTGACTCCGGGGATTTCGGAGCAGCGGCGTGAGAAGTCGGCGCAACAACACACAATACCAGTACCAATGCACCCATGCGAGCAAGAGGGCCGAGAAATTTCATTTCGGATATCTTATATCTTAATGCCGCAGAACGGGCGAGGGGTACGGATATTCTCCGAGGGCCTCGGGGTCGCCGTCGGCAAGTATTTCCACGAGCCAATGATGAAAGTAATCCACTGGATGCTCGTGAATCGCACGGAAGCGGCGATCATATTCCTTGCGCGCCTTATCGAGATCCCCGCGCAATCTGCTGCAAATATCTTTATGCTCGCGGGCGACGCGAACATCCTTCGGCCGCAATAATTTGATGTCCTGCATGGCGACCTTGGCTACGCGATTCGCGCGACGATGCAGGTCCTGCATTTCGGCGGGCAGACTGGCGACGTCGAACGCCTCGGTGGCCGCGATGGCGGCTTCTTCGATGTCGGATTCCGAGAGCGGCTCGGGCTCATGAGCAGCTGGATGGGCGACGGCCGACCGGGATGATGTTTCCGCTGCCGGTTCGGGTACGTCCTCGGGTTCTTCGACCCACTCGACCTCAGGCTCTGCGGGCGCGGGATGAACGTCGGCTGTAGCGGGAGGTTCTTCCACCGCCACGGCGTGTGATGCGTGTGCAGACTGAGGCTCGTCGGAAAAATGGTGCTCGCGGGGACTAAGGGCCACCGCAACGAAATTCGAAAGCACCGAAAGACCGGCAGCCAGCGCTGAAGCGGAAGTTTGAGCACGCAAAAGAGCCGGCAAGGCGTTGCTGGGGCGGCTGGATGCGCAGGCGGCCACAAGATCGGCGTAGGCGTGGTGCAATTCATCTGCCGTACGCTGCAGAGGGGCAAGGTTATCGCGCAGAGCGCGTGAAACTGCCTCTTCCAGGGCGTGGTCCAGCGACTTTGTCCGTGCGGTCAAAGAATCTTCGCCTCTTTTCGATTATGAAAACGGTAACAGGGAGTGTCAACTGACAGTCCAAAGGGCGGTGCTTGCCATGTAGCGGCAGGCCCGAAGATTCTAGATGGGAGGTCCAGGCACATTCTCGACGTAAGATGCCTAGTCTAGGTAGCCAATCCGGCAAATTCCCAAAGGAGTAAGTTCTGAGCATGTTGACTGCGGAACAGATTCGCGAACTATTGAAGATGCAACCCCATCCGATCGAAGGCGGATATTTCGCCGAGACATACCGTTCCTCGGAGACGATCCCACAAAGCGTGCTGAGGGCTTACCCCGGGGACCGGTCGATTTCGACCGCAATCTATTACTTACTAACGCCAGACACATTTTCGGCTATGCACCGCGTGCGCGGCGATGAGATGTTTCACTTTTATCTGGGCGATCCAGTCGAGATGCTGCAACTGATGCCGGATGGCAGCGGCGAAGAAATCGTGCTCGGCCAAGACATCGCTTCGGGTGTGCGTCTGCAGCACACGGTGCCCGGCGGGGTATGGCAGGGTTCACGACTACGGAAGGGCGGGAAATATGCACTGCTGGGAGCGACGATGGCTCCGGGATTCGAGTACGAAGACTACGAAACCGGAGGGCGGGGGGAATTGATCGCACGCTATCCGCAGTATTCGGAACTGATCATGTCTCTCGCTCGGTAGGGCCGTCTGTAATTACGCCAGTTGAGCCAAACTCCGAACGAGCGAAATTCGCGCGTTGAGATGGACTCCTCGCGGGCAAGGGCAGTACTAGCGGTTTTAGTTCTGCCTTCCATCAGAATTATTAAATAAGTACAACTTTTCAATTCCTTCTCGTGCACGAAACGTGATATACACGCGCCCGCAACTGTTCCCACCTAGGAGGATTGATGCGAAATATTGTGTCTTTGTGTGCAAGCATGGCATTGTGTCTGGCCTTCGCGGCTCAGGGTGTGTCCGCGCAGACCAGCACAAGTGGGGCGCCGGCAAATGCTCAGGCCGTCCAGCCCACAAATGTCAAGACCAAGTTCAAGACGACGAACAAGCTTTCCGCTGCTACACAAAACGCCCTTCAGAATGACGGCGATTCTAACGGCAATGGAGGCGGCAACAATGGGCGGATGAGCACCATTCCCCATTGGCACGGAGCGTTTACGTATCAGGGAGTCACCTACCCATACATCATGGCCGGACGCAATCCGGGTAATGGCGGTACGACGGTGGTTGGAACGCAGGTGATTCCGATCAACATCGTGGTTGACGGTTGTTTGGACGCGAACGGGAATCCGGTGGCATTTAACATTGACCGCGCGACTTTGAAGAATACGTTCAACTCACCAGAATTCGAGTTCGCAAACTTTTCGACCGGATACACTCAATACACAGACGCCGTCCAGCGGGCCGAGTTTCACAGCGTTATGAAACAAAACTGGCACACGCTTCTGAACGCCCCGAACGTGCTGGAGCCCGTTACCGTCGAAGTTCCGCCCGAGGATTCAGCTTGCCTGTTTTTCCCTCCTTCCGGCCAACCGTTCGCGGATGTGGACATCGATTATTTCGCGGGGCAGTTGCAGACGGTTCTGGAATTGGAGAATGTGGACCCTACCCAGCTCTCAATCCTGTTGACGAAGGACATCGTGTTGTACGAGGGTGGCAACATTTTTAACTGCTGCGTGATTGGCTTTCATTCGGCCGGCCCAGTGCTCGGAGTCGTTGGAAACCCCGCGCAGACATTTGCTTGGGCGTCGTGGTTATCACCCGCCGACGACTTTGGCGGCGGAATCGAAGATATATTGCCCTTGAGCCACGAAATCGGCGAGTGGGCAAACGACCCTTATACGAACAACATCGTGCCGGCGTGGCAAGAGCCTGACGGCTCGGGAAATTGCGGAGGCAACCTGCTGGAGGTAGGCGATCCAGTCGAAATCTTCCCGTCACCGTCATTCCCGACCCTGGTGGACGGGTATGTCTATCATCCGCAAACGCTGGCCCTACTGCAGTGGTTCAGCCGCGAGACGCCCTCTAGTGCAATTGATGGAGCGTACAGCTACGCCAACGAGAGCATCTTAACTTCGCCCTCGCTGGCGTGTGTATCGGCTGCAGCCACTACAGCGGCGACGGTAAAGAAGTAGTCCCCACCGCGCGGAGGCGCGCTAACAAGATCGACGGCAACATGATAACGGCGCGACTCTCACTGGCGAGGGCCGCGCCGTTTTTATTGCAACTACACAGGATGACACCTGCACGCTCACCGGGTGCGCACGCATTGGTCAATGATTTGGTTCGATATCTGACGGGATGGTATTCTACTAGGGTCCAACGGGGGCGACACGGTTTCGACGGAAGCTGTCGCGGCTCGAAGGCATGCCGGGCGTCACCTGCCCGTAATCGGGTGAAACAAAACAACTGGCAACTCACAGTTGGCACTCGCAGCCTAACTTAAATTAGGCTACGCGCTCCCTCAGGCGTTACCTACGCGCTTGGGTAAGGGCGTCACACAGTAGGCTGGCTGGCGCTTTTCGGTCCGGATTGCGGCAGCGAGATCATCGGACTAGTTGGCGGCGCGTCTTGCCCATTCTGAGCTCCGCCAGCGAAACCTTCGGAACGGGATAAGCATGTAGTCTTCGTGTTGCAAGGCTTCTCGGACGGGGGTTCGACTCCCCCCGCCTCCACCATTCTTTTCTGCCTGATTTGAAGGGGATTACTCTCGCGTCTTTTTCCGTGTACCGGCCGTGTACCCTTCGTCGCGAAGGAGTAGACATGTATGCATAAACTTGCCTGTGAGCTATGACGCGAAGGGAGCAATTGAAGTGAGGCCAATCATGCAATGAACGATGACGAACTCAGAGCTCGATAGCTCGTCATCCACTACTAGCGGTCACGCGCCACTCTATTGGGAACTTCCGCGATCCGTCGACTTGTGTCCTTCTACTGATTAGTCCGGTACATGATCGGCTGAGGCCCGTCCAGCACCTTAAAATCCGCCGGGACGATGAACAATGACGCATCCGGCTCGGCCCTTACGATATTTGTTAGCTGAAATGTTTGGACTCCGATTCGAGGATCGCTCCTCTTGCTGTAGACCACCGTTTTCAGCTCGGGCGACGTCCACACCTCGGTCACAACGCTAATCGGCGCGTCGTTTCCAATCTGTCCGGCCGGAATCACGCGCGTCGCGCGGGTTCCGGTGACCGTCACCCCCTCCATCGTCTGCGAGCCCAAGTCCTCGGTCGTCACCTGGGTCGGCTCGTCGCTCACGATGACCTTCTGCATACCGATGGTCTGCTGCGGTATGGGTTCGGTCGAAGTCCCGCTTTCCATCCGCGTAACGAACACGGGGCCGGCTGCTGCCGCGCCAGAGGCCATAGCGCCCATCGAAGACCCTGACTGAAGGGGCGGCGGCACGGGCATCTTCTGCGCGGTCTTGTTGGTCAGATCAAGCGTGTAGGACATCTGGACCACAGGGTCTTGGAGGAATACGATATGAGGCGCGTTCGCGGCCGACAGATTCCCGATCGTCGGCAGCGGTGCGTCCTGCCGCGTGCGTCCCTCGGAGTCGCGCGCCACGCTCCCATTCATCTTCTGTACGATGTGCGTTCCGTCCCCGAGCGTCTGTGTCATTTCGTTGGTAATTGTCGCCGAATAGGGCGCTCCCGTGACCGGGGCGAAAAGGCGCCCCCCCTTTATGGCCCGCGCGGTGACATTCATTCCGTCGCTGGCTTGATAGAACACGTTTCCTTCCTGGGCCAGTGCGCCCGACGCAGACGCCGCTGCTAAAATGAAAATCCACGCGATTCGTTTCATGGTTGATCCTTTCTCCTTTCAAATCCTGCGAGGCACGGACGCAGTCCCAGCTGCTCGGCCGATCCGTCCGCAGAAACGATTAATTCTGCTGTAAAGCTCATCCCAGGAGGGACCGCGCCCGGAGGAAACATGGCATCGACCGGGATAGCGATCTCCACAGAGGGTTCCGCCGGCGCTGACTCGACCGATCGAACCGGCGCCCGTGCCGTCACCACGCGTTGCACCGCATTCACCGTTGACGCAGGCTCAGGCGCTTTCGCCGGTATACGCTGCGGACGACTCGCAGAGAGCCCTGGTGCGGTCGCAGCAGGGGGCCGAACCTCCGCCGCCGAGGTGGCCGTCCTCACAGCCACGGCTGAGTGTCTGTTCGTCGGCTGTGGTGTCTGTGCCGAGCGTTTGGGTAACAGTACCAGCAGCAGCGCCAGAGCCGCGGTCGCGCCTGCTACAGCGAACATCCATCGCGATATCTTGGGTTGAGGCCCGGCCAGGGCGATCGCCGCATCGCAGTAGGCGGCGAATCCATCGCTCACTTGCCGAAATACCTCCAATCGGCTTCGGCAGTCCGCGCACGCTTCCACATGTGCCTCGGTAGTGCCGGCCTCGCCTTCTGACAGTTCGCCGTCCATCCAGGCGATTAGTTTTCCAGAAAAGTCACACATTGCATTTCTCCACCAATTTCTTGATCGCGCGCTCGACGGTGTCCCCTACTGTGGAGGGCGGAATCCCCAAGACCTCGGCGATCTCCCGATACCGTAATCCCCCGCCGCGCAGAAGCAGACATTCGCGCTCTCGCTCCGAGAGCAGCCCGATCGCACTTGCCAGCTCTCGAAATTTTTCCTTCTCAAGGAGTGCCCGTTCCGGCGTTCTTTCATCAAGTATCGTTTCGATTTCGCCGTCGAGGGGTGCGGCAAACCGACGGTCGTAGCTGGTCTGCCGGTTTCGCGCTTGGTTGTGCGCCACGCGATAGAGCCAGCTCCGAATATTTTCTCGCGAGCCGTTGGCGGCCAAGTGCCGCTGTAAGCTGACAAAGGCATCCTGAACAACATCCTGTGCCTCGTCGACCGAGAGTCCGATTGACACGAGGTAGCGCAGGAGCGGTTTGCGGAGTTGGCGATAGAAGATGGCCGTCTCGGCTGTGCGTGTTGCAAAGCGCGGAAGCGGCAACCCCATTGGTAGCGATTCGCCACTCATCGTTTACCGAGCATCACGCCTCTATTCATATAACAATCAAGGCTGTCGTTTTTCCGGGCGACCAAATCAGGAATTTTCCGGGCGTCAGTTGGCCGCGTCGTGCAGGTCGGAAGCACGGGAGCGTGAAGCCGTTTCCAGAACACCGAGGGCGATCGCAACTAATTGTCGAGAAAGCGCATGCCTCGGCGCTCTAGGGGCTGTACCCGAAGAACAAAATCGGGCGGCATCAGCGACCAACACCTCTGCCAGAGCACAAAGGAACGCCGCCGTTCTGCGGGAAGGCACTGTGTTAGCGCCATTCCCACCGACTGCACCCCTCGGATGAGACCGTTCTCGCTAGGCGCACTTACCCAACCCCAAGCACTTCCCAGAACCCCGTTTGCCTGCAGCGGCCACTTAACCTATCCGATTACGCGACGCCGCCAACTGCTGGTGCAAAGAGGATTTCTCAACACGTGCCGCCTTAAGGTTGAGACAACCCCGCCAAGAAGGCATGCGATTCGCGCGGCACTTACTTTAGCTGCAGCCGGCGGATTTTGACTAGAAGCAGCGGAAGAGCATAATCTTGGGCGGCAGACAGGAGCACCAACGATGAGAAATTCAAGGTTCTGGGCTATGCGCTCGATTGCGTTGACCGCGCTGGTCGTGGTTTTGGCCACGGGGATTCATGAGGTGGTGGGCGCGTCGGAAAAGGCGCCTGCGGTGGGCAGCCCGGCTCCCGATTTCACGCTGAACTCGCAAGAAGGCCAACCGGTTAGCCTTCGCGATTATCGCGGCAAGTGGGTGGTGCTGTACTTTTACCCCAAGGACTTCACCAGCGGCTGCACCGAAGAGGCGCACAATTTTCAGCGGGACTTGGCACAGTACGAGCGGAAAAATGCGGTCATCCTGGGTGTTAGCGTGGATTCGGCCGATTCCCACCAGAAGTTCTGCACCAAAGAGGGTCTCAACTTCAAGCTGCTCGCGGACACAGAACACAAGGTCTCCGAGGAGTACGGCTCGATCATGAACCTTGGCATCAAGAAGCTATCGGCTCGGCACACCTTCCTGCTGAATCCAGACGGCGTCATCGTAAGGGAGTATATGAGCGTGGACACCGCCAAACATAGCCAGGAAGTACTTGCGGCTCTTAGTGAACTGCAGCAAGGCTCGGCGTCAAAGTAGCTGAAAGAATGCGAAAACGGCACGGAATTTCGGACGGAGGGGCTGTATGATCCGAATCGGGCTGACTCGACACGGCCAGCGAACTACCGGAGGGTAATTCCATGAAAATCATCAGAGCCCTCATTTTGAGCGGCACGATGGGCCTGCTTCTGGGGTTCGGGGCTGCGGCGCACACGCTAGTAGGTGCTGGTGCCGGTCAGAATCCCTCCTCCAGCGCAGCGCCACCGACAGCGCAGCCTGCCAAACCGCAGAGCAGTAAAGGCGCCGGTAAGATGGACGCCGATGCGCCGGAGAATGACGACGCGCTCCACCTGACCGACGAACAGAAGGAAAAGATCAAGTCCATCCGAGAGGACGCCAAGCAACGAGTCCTCGACGTGCAGAAGGACACCTCTCTCAGCGACGACGTGAAGGAGCGGAAGGTCAAGCAAATCCGGAAAGAGACGCGGGCGCAGGTTTTCGCGGTGTTGACGCCAGATCAGCAGAGGCAATGGATCACCGAGCAGCGCGTCCGCCGGGAAGCGAAGCGTACCGGAAGCGCTTCGCCGCAATAGCCACGCCTGCCCTTCGCTTTTCGGTTTGGCTCGGCTGACATTCCAACGACGCATCGAAGTTCTGTTTCAATTCGGAAGCTCCTGCGACTACTGCGAGCATCCCTTCAAAAAAAATTCATTTTCTTGCAAATTTCTCTTGCATCGAGTGTGAATATCCGTATTCTGCATTTTGCGAACTCGCTCCGCATGCGCGGCTGAAAGAGAGCGAGGATCGCTGATGGAGGACGCGACAAAAAATTGAGCACTTTATCCCTCCCAGCCCAATTTCCTGCCCGGGCAGTTACTTCCGAAAAGAAAAAAGCAAAGCTCACACTTTGGCCGCTCGTGGCTGCCACCTTCTTTATGGTGTCCGGCGGCACCTACGGAACCGAAGACATCATTCACGGCGCGGGCTACGGCCGCGGGATATTGCTGTTGCTGCTGACGCCGCTGCTGTGGAGCCTGCCGACCGCGTTCATGATCGGTGAACTTTCAAGCGCGCTTCCGGCCGAAGGCGGCTACTACGCGTGGGTACGCCGCGCGATGGGCAATTTCTGGGGCTTCCAGGAAGCGTGGCTGTCGCTGGTAGCCAGTATCTTTGATATGGCGATCTATCCGACGCTGTTTGTGGCGTACCTGACGCGCTTGGTTCCTTGGTTCGCGGTGGGACACCGGGGATGGATGGTGGCGCTGGGCGTCGTTACCATCTGTACCTTGATGAATATTGCGGGAATTCGGGTGGTGGCGATCAGCTCCCTCTGGCTTTTCTTCCTGCTCTCTGCGCCGTTCGCGCTGATCGTGCTGATCGCGCCGATGAAGATCGGAGCGCTGGCGGGCGCTGTTACCGCACCCACCACTTCGGACGTCGGCCTGATCGGCGGCTTGCTTATCTGCATGTGGAATTACATGGGCTGGGACAACGCGTCCACCATCGCGGCGGAAGTGGAGCGGCCGCAGCGGACGTATCCGCGTGCGATGATCCTTGCGGTCGTCGTCGTTTCGTTGACCTATGTGGTGCCGTTTGCCGCCATGTGGCTGACCGGAGTTTCGGCGTCGGCGTTCGAGACCGGTTCTTGGGCGGACCTGGCTGGAATGATGGGCGGATTGCTGGGCGGGCCGCTGGTAGCCCGCGGGTTTCGCGTGGCTCTGGTGCTCGGCGGGATGATGAGCGCGTTTGGCATGTTCAACGCGCTAGTTATGAGCTATTCGCGCTTGCCGCTGGCGATGTCACAGGACGGGCTGTTGCCGTCGGTATTTAGCAAAGTGCAATCCAAGACGCGAGCGCCCTGGGTTGCAATTACTTTCCTCGCCGGTTGCTGGGCACTCTGCCTGGGATTGGGGTTCGAGCGATTGGTCACGATTGACGTGCTGCTTTACGGCATGAGCCTGACGCTTGAATTTGTCGCCTTGATTGTTCTACGGATCAAAGAGCCCCGGCTGAAGCGCCCGTTCAAAGTCCCCGGAGGGCTGGCCGGGGTGATTCTGATTGGCGTGTTCCCTGTGCTGCTGCTGGGATTTTCAATCGTGCACGGCGAGGGTGAGAAGATCCTAGGCATGAGCGGACTCGTCTTCGGAATGTTGCTGATCGCCGCGGGTTTTCTGGTTTATTGGGCGACGGCTTCTTTGCGGCGCGAGAGCTGGAAGCCTATGCCGCTAAAAGACGAGCGCGAAGCTGCGTAAGGAGCCGCCCCGAGCATGCTTCCCTTCTGAGTCGCGCAAGGCACACCTTTCCGAGGTACATTCCTTACACACGAAACCGCCAAGGTGTAATCGCTAGCGCGGTAGAGATTTCCGTATTCCTCCTCTCACCTCCGATTAGGGTTGCCGCTCGGCGCCAGATAGCATTTAATTTCAGCATCCTCGATGGCGCCTACGGCCAAGACTTACGACTACATCATTGTGGGGGCTGGTTCTGCCGGATGCGTGCTCGCCGCCCGGCTTACTGAGGACTTGCATGCTCGAGTTCTGCTGCTCGAGGCCGGGGGACCGGACAGGGCGCCTGAGATTCGCATCCCGGCGGCGTTCTCAAAACTCTTCAAGACTGCGGTAGATTGGAATTATTCCACCGAACCCGAAGCACAACTCCATAACCGGAAACTTTATTGGCCGCGCGGCAAGGTGCTGGGCGGCTCGAGCTCGATTAACGCCATGATTTACGTCCGCGGCAACCCCTCGGATTACGATCGTTGGCGGGACCTTGGCAATCCTGGGTGGGGATTCGCGGATGTCCTGCCGTACTTCAAGAGATCAGAGGCCCAGGAGCGGGGAGGTTCCGAATTTCATGGCGTGGGCGGGCCGATTCATGTAGCCGATCCGCGATGCGTGAACCCACTGACGCGCACTTTTCTGGCTGCGGCACACGAAATAGGCGTGCCCGGCAATCCAGACTTTAATGGCATCTCTCAGGAGGGCGCTGGACTCTACCAGGTGACGCAGAAGAATGGCGTACGTTGCAGTGTGGTAGACGGGTATTTGAAACCCGCTCTCGAACGGCCAAATCTGACTGTGCTTACGGACGCCCACGTTGCGCGAGTAATCATTGAAAACGGCCGAGCGACTGGCGTCGCCTTCCAGCACGATGGCGTGCTCGAGGTAGCGCACGTAAATGCCGAGGTGGTTCTGGCCGCGGGTGCGATTAATTCTCCGCAGTTGCTGATGTTGTCAGGCGTCGGTGCCCCCGATGAACTAAGGCGCATCGGGATTTACGCGACTCACGATCTGCCGGGGGTGGGACAGAACTTGCAGGACCATCCCATGGTTTCAGTCGGCTACCTGTGCACGCAGAAAATCAGCCTTGATGGCGCGGAAACGCTAGCAAACCTGCTGCGCTATTTCATTTTCAAGGCTGGGCCGCTGACCTCGAATGTCGCCGAAGGCGGATTGTTTTTGAAAACGCGCGACGGATTGCAGACCCCGGATCTACAACTGCTCTTCGGGCCGGCGTACTACCGCGCTCACGGCCTGGTGCGGCGCAAAGAACATTGCTTCGGTTTCGGTCCCACGCTAATTACGCCGGAGAGCCGTGGCCGCATCTCACTGCGTTCCCCGCATCCGCTGGATGCGCCAGCGATTCGCGCCAATTATCTTTCGACAGAGGCAGACGTGCGCACGATGATCGAAGGAGTGCGCCTGGCTCGTCGGCTGGCACATGCCAAGCCATTCGATCCGTTTCGCGGAGCGGAATTGCACCCGGGGCCGGACGCTCAATCCGACGATGATCTTGTCGAATTTCTGCGGAATGAACTCGAGACTCTGTATCACCCGGTCGGAACGTGCAAGATGGGCAATGATTCGCTTGCGGTGGTCGATGCGCGGCTGCGGGTACACGGGATCGAGCGGCTGCGCGTGGTGGATGCTTCGATCATGCCGTACGTTCCGGCGGGAAATACCAATGCGCCGGTGATCATGATCGCGGAAAGGGCCGCGGACATGATACGACGCGATGCTTAGGTCCGCGCCACATGCACGTTTCTTACCGGCTGCACGCTGCGGCATTTCTGCTATTCTTTTCGCGGTGCGACATCCGCTGCTGACTTTCATTCTTTCGCTGGCGTTGATCTTCTGGCTGAGTCCTCCTCGCGCGAGGGCCTGGCAGGAACAATCTCCGACGCCGTCTCAAGCTCCGCCACCGCAAGCCCAGGTCCCGCAAACCATTCCCGGTCAGAATCCCATGCCACCGCCGCTGCACGTAGGTCCGACCATTGTGATCAATCCAGCGCACGGCGGAACGGATAACGGTGCGCGAGGCCAAAGCGGTCAGGTTGAAAAGGACGTGATTTTGATATTTGCGCGAATGCTGCGAAGTGAATTCGAGCGTCAGGGTTATCGCGTAGTGATGACGCGCAATGACGATTCCAACCCATCGTATGAAGATCGCGCCGCGATTGCGAATGGGTACCGCGATTCCATATTCATCAGCATACACATTTCGTCGACTGGAAAAGTTGGCACGGCGCGCGCGTATTCCTATCAGTTTGCGGCTCCGCTCGCGGCGGCGAGCATATCGGGCGGCGCCGGAAGTGCTTTGCCGTCGGTCACACCAACGGCAGCAACGCGCGTGAGCAGCCTGGTTCTATGGGATCAAGCACAGCAACCGTTTGTCGAAGCCAGCCATCGACTGGCGGACGTGCTGCAGGTGCAGCTGGCGCAGAGATTCGGCGGATCGCCGGCGGTGTCCACGCGTATTGCGGTGCGCGAATTGCGTTCGGTAGCGGCGCCAGCGGTCGCTGTGGAAGTTTCGAGCGTGTCAGTCGGTGATCCGAATACCCTGTTGGTTATGGGTGCGCCGCTCGCAGCTTCGATTGTTCGAGGCCTGCAAGTATTGCGCCCGCTGGGCTCGTCGCCGGGAAATTCGTCAGCACCTGCGGGGACAAGATAATGCCGCGCAACCTGAAAATTACGCTGGCGATTCTGTCTGTTGCGGTACTCATTGGACTGATCAGTTTGCGTGGATTGCACCGGCGAATTCAAAACCTCTCGGAGACTCAAACTTCTGAGGAAGAAGCTCGGCGCGAGCTTCTGAAGCCTGCGATCTCGACTCCTACCGACGTTCTGGTGAACGCCAAAATCTTCTGGGCATCGGGGCCGGACGCGATCGCGCCAGTAAACGTCGAGCTACCACTTTCGGCCGATCCGGTGAAACGCGGCCGCCAGGTGCTGGATGCACTCATCGCCAATCCGGAGAGTGCGAACGAACGGACGCTGCCCGCCGATGCAACCGTGCTGGGCTTTTACATCCTGCCCGATGGAACTGCAATCGCTGATTTTTCCGACGCGCTGGCTTCCGAAACGCCTTCCGGAATCTTGAGCGAGGGAATGGCGGTGAACTCCATCGCGCGGACGCTCGAAAATAATGTTCCAACCCTGCGCCGGCTGAAGATCTTGATTCACGGGCAAGAAGCGGATACGTTGGCGGGCCACGTGGATCTCACCGGCTTTTTCGATTTGAATCCGTCTCCGGTGGCAGCAGGTGCGGTTCCGTCGAACACGTCGCCAGCGCCGGGCACGCCTGTTCCACTACCGGGAAGTTCTCCGAAGAAGCCCTCCCGCTAATTGGCCGGCTCTTGCGATCAACTGCACGGCGCGAGCCCGGGCGCACCACAATTGCGGGATTTGTTGACACTTTCGCAGTCAATCGTCACACTGTGTGCTCAGATTTTTCCCTCTTGTCCAATCCAGATGTACCGAAGGGAGATTCGTATTTGCGAACCGATGGACGCATGGCCGACCAATTGCGGCCGGTGAAAATCACGCCTGACTTCATTCCCCATGCCGAGGGGAGCGCCCTGATCGAGGCCGGCGATACCCGTGTGATCGTGACGGCGACGATTGAAGACGGAGTGCCTTCCTTCTTGAAGGGTTCAGGCAAGGGCTGGGTGACCGGCGAATACGGAATGTTGCCACGCTCGACCGAAAGCCGCACGCCGCGCGAATCGAGCCGCGGCAAACAGTCAGGACGCACGCTGGAAATCCAGCGCATGATCGGGCGGACGCTGCGCGCCGTGACGGATTTGAAGGCGCTCGGTGAGCGCACCGTGTGGCTGGATTGCGACGTGATTCAAGCCGACGGCGGGACGCGCACAGCTTCGGTGACAGGTGCGTTCGTGGCGCTGGCGCTTTCACTGGAACGCATGGTGGCGGCGGGTATTCTGCGCAAGGTGCCGCTGATTGATTTTCTCGCGGCGACGAGCGTGGGCATCGTGGACGACGAATTGCTCCTTGATCTCGCCTATGAAGAAGACTCGCGAGCGCAAGTGGACATGAACGTAGTGATGACGGGCGGCGGTGAATTTGTGGAAGTCCAAGCCAGCGCCGAGGGCCGTCCGTATACCGACATCGAGCTGCAAGATCTGCTGAAATTGGCAGCGGGTGGCATTCGCACGCTGGTTCGAGCACAGCAAGAATTGCTGCAAATCAAATTCATGGTTCGCAGCAAGTAGCCCGCACCCGGTAACGCGCTCCGATGAAGCTCTTTCTGGCATCCTCCAATCCTGGAAAGCTGCGCGAATATCTCGATCTAGCCCTTGGCACAAATGTCGAGATTGAACTCCTTCCGGATTTTTCGGACTTCTCTACTTTCGAAGAGTCCGCACCTACGTTTGCCGAGAATGCCACAGGAAAAGCATTGCACTACAGTAGGTTCGTTCGCGTCGCGGTGCTTGCCGACGACTCAGGTCTAGTAGTACCAACCCTGGGCGGGGCACCCGGGGTTCATTCTGCGCGATATGCGGGTCCCGGAGCGAGCGACGCCGATCGCATCCACAAGCTGTTGCAGGAGATGAGCGGTAAGGAAGGCCAGGGCCGCCGCGCCCGGTTCGTGTGCGTGATAGCAATGGCGGTAGAAGGCCGTGCGGTCGCGGTTGCCTCCGAGATGGCGCGCGGCGCGATCACCAAGCAACCCCGGGGGAGAAGTGGATTCGGCTACGACCCAATCTTCCTATTCGAGGAACTTGGGCGCACCTACGCAGAATTGACGTCTGACCAGAAAAACGTCTACAGTCATCGCGGTAGAGCTTTCCGGAGATTGCTGTATTTTATTTGACCCGCGAACGCTGGTA
>Ga0210396_10000621_pt1 | contig 44598 bp, 35 predicted proteins | sample IncBWH17OmetaG_FD_155466 | JGI IMG/M metagenome (GOLD analysis project Ga0210396, IMG submission 155466) | Forest soil microbial communities from Barre Woods Harvard Forest LTER site, Petersham, Massachusetts, United States - Inc-BW-H-17-O ... | reverse complement strand
CTCGGGTTTCCTCGGCCGATGACATGGAACCGCTGGCTGCGGATGACCTGGTACAACTGGTGGATTTGATCGGCAAACCAGTCATCCTCCTTCTGCACTCGCGGTTAGCAACTTCCGGCTGGTTGCTGGCGGATGCCCGGCCGAAGTTAATAAAAGGTATTATTGCAGCCGAGCCATGGGGACCACCGATCGAGAACGCGGAACTGGACGCAAGAGGTCCGGGCCACATATGGGGCCTGACCAATTTTCCGATTCACTATGATCCGCCAATCAAAGAAGCGTCGGAGTTGCACACGGTTCGCGAGGAGAAAGCCGATGGTCCGGACCTCGTTCCATGCTGGCTCCAGAAGGAGCCCGCGCGCAAACTCATCAACCTTGAACGTATCCCGGTCCTGAATGTCTCCGCAGAGGCGAGCTATCATCGTCCGTACGCCCGCTGTGTCGCCAAGTGGCTTAATCAGGCTGGCGTGAAGACCACATATGTGAACCTGGAAGATGTCGGGCTACCCGGCAACGGGCACCAAATGATGTCCGAAAAGAACAGTGCCGGAATCGCGAAATATTTTATGAGCTGGCTTGACAAGAATGTACGCTGAGCAAACGGGGGCCTCGACGAGACAATGAATCGTCCCCGAGTGACAGTGTGCCGATCAGAAATTAATGCGATGGGAAAGCTGCTCGAATCGCGGATCAGAATGAAGGCTGCTTAGTTCGGGGTCTAACTTCAGATAGACCATCGACGTAGATCGATCGTCAAAAGCTCTTTGCAACCAGCTCATGGCGTGATCATTTTCGCCCAGTCCGGCATAGACAAGCGCAATTGCATACGAAGGCACATAAGGCTGGCCGAGGCGCGATTCCAGGTCCTGCAGCACTTTGCGCGCCTGATTCTCTCGTCCGGAAATTGCATAGACGTACCCGAGCGAGCCTTTGTAGCACGCATCCCCGGTGGATAGGTTTACAGCCCGCTCCAATTCCGCGATCGCCAATTCGTATGACTTCTTTTGTGCGTAGGCTCTACCCAAACGAAAGTGGGTGCGCGGAAAGCCAGGATCGATATCGATCGCTTTCTTCAGGACTTCAATCGCCTCATCGCTTTTACCTGCAAGAGACAAAGTCCAGCCGGCATTGCTGCCGATGATTAACGAAAGCGGATCGTCCTCCATGGCGTGCTGCGCTTCCGCGACCGACTCCTGAAAGCGTCCCATCGCCGCAAGGTTTTCGCTGTACCAGGAGTGTGCCATCGCATAGTTCGGATTGTCGGCGAGGGCGCGTCGGAATTCCGCTATGGCGTCGGTCGCGTTCCAATCATAGTAAAAATGAATGAAACCCAAACTGGCATGAGCTTCGGCAAGGCCGTCGTCCATTTCGAGAGCTCGCTTGGCAGCTTCCTTGGCGGCTGGGAACGCCTCTTTCGGCGGAAGCATAGCGTAGAGACCTAGTGTGCCATAGGAATCTGCAACGCCGACGTAGGCTTCAGCGAAAGTCGGGTCGAGGGCGATCGCCTGGTGGAAATACTCCAGGCCCTTCCTCATCCCTATTTCGGTCCGCTTGTTCCAGAAGTAACGCCCCTTGACGTATGCCTCGTACGCGTCAGGTCTCTCCGTGGATCGCTTGATGAACCGCCGCGTCTCCTCGCCGGTGAGTTTCAGGCGGATGGACTGGGCAACGCGTTCCGAAAGGGAGTCTTCCAAGGCAAAGATGTCCGTAAACTCCTTGTCGAAGCTTTCGCCCCAAAGCTGCACGCCGTCGCGCACCCGGATGAGTTGTACCGTCAACCGCACGCGATCGGACGCTCGTTGGATGCGCCCGTCAAGAACGGCGTCGACGCCCTGTTCCAGACCAGCCACCTGAGGACTCAGTTCCTTTTCGGCGTACTTCTGAATGGCGCTGGTCGGTCGTACGATGATCTTTCCGGTGTTGCCAAGCTTTGTGATCAACGCGTCCGCCATCCCTAGGCCCAGATATTCGTCAGCGCCTTTTGCACCTAAAGTTTGAAACGGAAGAACGGCAAGCGAACGAAGCGTGGCCGCCTCTTGCGCTGGATTGGCCCCACGTCGAACAGCCATCCGAACCAGAATCAAGAACACGGCGAGAGCTACTACCGCCGGCAGAATCTTCCAGCGCAAAGTGGTCTCAGGAGTAACGGCGGGGGCCTTGAACGCCACTGGGGATACTTGAACTTTCCCTGGCCCCTCCTGCCCTGCTCCGCCGCGGTCATCGGCGTGGACCAAGGTGGCCGTTAGTTCGGGTTCACCCACCCGCCTGACCTCAGCGACAAAACGATAGCCCCGTTTGGACACCGTCTCGATGTATTTATGCAGGCCGCGATCGTCGTTAAGGGCTTTCCTCAGGAACGAAACCGTAACCGAAAGATTGCCTTCCTCCACGATTGAGCCGCGCCAAATGGTCTTCAGCAATTCGTCCTTCTCGACCAGATGGCCACCCCTTTCCACCAGGTAAACCAGCAAATCAAACGCCTTGGGAGGAATAGGAACGGGGTGGCCATCACAGAGAAGGAGACGCTCTGGGGGATCTAGTTGAAAGGGGCCGAACTCATACAAATGCTTGACAGAAGTATGCATTGCCATCGAATAAATAAATTCTTAAGATTTCTGTTGGCTATCCCACAAGACTTTCTGTCGCCTGTACCACTAGGTTTGCTGCCGCAATCCCGGAAAACCCAAATCCCCTCCGGGGAAGAGATTATAGCTCACTTGTGACTGGGCAATACGTGCAAACCGTATGGACTCATGGGCAAGTTGGGCACACGAAGCGCGATCCAAGTCCTAATCCGAAACTTCGAGTTATTTTAAAGAGTTTGCGAATTCGCCGTCCCGGTCAATTGAATGAAAATGAGGGGGTTATGATCGTGCGCAATCGAAGCTGGGGAAGTCTTGTAAGCGGGTTTGTTCTATTCTCGGCAACCGTCCTCTCGGTACTGCTACCGTTTTGCGCTGACGCCCAAGTCTCGGGAGCGACGCTCACGGGTACGGTCAGCGACTCCTCGGGCGCGGTCATTCCCAACGTGCAGATTTCCATTAAGAACGAAGACACGGGCGAAGTCCGCTCGGTTACGGTGGACTCGGCGGGATTTTATTCTGCGCCAAATTTGCTGCCTGGGAAGTATAACGTCTCCTTTAGCGCCCCCGGGTTTGCTACCGCGGTACAAAACGGCGTCGTGTTGACGGTAGGCGCTCAGCAATTGCTGAATATCAAAATGCAGATTGGCCAAGTTACTCAGACCCTTGAGGTACAAGACCTGGCGCCCTCGGTGGACTTGGCTACTTCAACCATTGGCGGAGTTGTTGATCAGAACGCTGTCGCACACTTACCGTTGAATGGACGTGATTGGACGCAACTAGCCACGCTGCAACCTGGTGTTGACTCTGTGGGGTCAATTCAGGCAAATACCGGTGGGCCAGACCGGGCGCGCCGCGGCTACGGAGTGCAAATGACCATCTCCGGCTCGCGTCCCACGCAAAACAATTACCGCATCGACGGTATTAGCGTTAACGATTACACGAACGGCGGCCCGGGCAGCGTCGAAGGGTCGACGCTGGGTGTGGATGCAGTTCAGGAGTTTTCCGTACTGACCAGCAATTATTCAGCGGAATACGGCCGCACCTCGGGAGGTGTGATCAATGCCCTGACCAAATCAGGAACCAATCGTTTCCATGGTTCCGCGTACGAATATCTGCGCAATAGCGCTCTGGACGCCAGGAATTTCTTTGACCCGGCCAGTATCCCAGCTTTCCGGCGAAATCAATTCGGTGCATCGATTGGTGGTCCAATTTGGAAGGAGCACACTTTCTTCTTCGCGGATTACGAGGGACTGCGTCAGAATCAAGGCATCACCTCGCAGGTTCCTGTCCCTTCGGTAGCGGCCCGGCAGGGCATACTATGTTCAATCCCGCAACCCGGAGCCGGCGGTTGCACGACGCACCAGGTTTCCGGAGCCTTTAACCCCGATCCGGCAACCGGAATTGATGAATCAGTCCTCCCCTATCTGCCCTTGTGGGGCTTGCCCAATGCGGGTCTCGTCGGCAATGGCGATCAAGGCATTTACTCGTTTACCGCGCCACACATTACCACTGAGAATTTCGGAACGGCCCGCGTGGATCACAAGTTTTCGGAAAAGGACAGCATCTTCGGAAGCTATCAATATGACTTTGCGAACGCTACACAGCCTGACCCGGCGAACGACGTACTGGTTGGGAATTCAACCGGAAGGGCTTACTTTGCCTTGGAAGAGACGCACCTCTTCACTTCACAGCTAATCAACTCCGCTCGCTTCGGATTCAACCGGTCTCTTCATACCTCGCAAGGCGCAAAGGCGATAAATCCCTTGGCAAACAATCCGTCCTTAGGAGAAAGTGCCGGCGCCGACAACCCCCAAATCGACGTGCCCGGCTATATATCCATTCAGCCGGGATTGAACCAGATCGAGCGGCTCGATTTCTTCGAGAATTCGTATCAGGGTTACGACGACGTTTTCTTGACGCGTGGAATTCACAGCTTAAAACTCGGTTTTGCTGTGGAACGAGTCCAACTGAATGCATATGATCCCGCGCCGTTTGGGGAAATTTCATTCGGCACGCTCGCGGACCCTACCAGCAACGGATTTCTGACGAATAACCCAATCGTTCTTTCTGCGCCGCTCCCCAGCGCACCGTTTATTCACTTTAATTTTCGCTCGACCATTTTCGGCGGATATCTTCAAGATGACATCCGCTTGCGCCCGACTCTGACGGTAAACCTTGGCTTGCGTTATGAAATGTCAACGGTCCCGGCGGAGGTCCATGGCCACTTGTCGGCGCTGCACAGCCCGTTTAACCAGACTTTTGCAGATACGATTGTCGGTTCGACTGTCTTTCAGAATCCTACGAAGCGAAACTTTGAGCCTCGAATTGGTTTCGCCTGGGACCCGTCCGGAAGCGGTAAGAGTTCGGTCCGCGGCGGTTTTGCTATTTTCGACGTGCTCCCCCTCCCCTATCTTCTCGGGCAGTTCGCAACTAACACCGCTCCTTTCACGGAGAATGGCACGGCGAGCAATCTGCCCGCAGGCTCGTTTCCGACGGGCGCGTTCGACATTCTCGCAACCAATGCCGCCAGTAATCTCGGCCTGCGCATCCCGTATATTCAGCCCAATCCCAAGCGTAATTACCTGATGCAGTGGAACCTGAATTTACAGCGTGAACTGGCCCCGAATCTCACGGCGAGCGCCGCCTATGTGGGATCACGCGGCGTGCACATGATATTCCGCGCCGACGATATTAATACCGTGCTGCCCCTGCAAACCTCTAAGGCCCCCTTTATTTGGCCGACCCCGGTAGGTAGCGGGACGCAGGTCAGCCCTGCCATCGGCCGAATGGACACTTTGCAGTGGAACAACGATACGTATTTCGACGGCCTCGAAGTGCAAGTGGAAAAAAGAATGAGTCGCGGACTAGAGGTGCAAGGCAGCTACACCTGGAGCCGGGCCATCGACGGAGGAGACGGCTCAATCGCAAGCGATTCATTCGTCAATTCAATCCCCAGTCTGTTTTTCTTTCTCCCGCGATACCGTCGCGCCCCCGCCGATTTCAACATTACGCATAATTTAACCATCAATTACTTGTGGAATATCCCCGCTCCAAAATCACTTCAAGGTCCTGCCGCCTGGCTGGCCAAGGGATGGCAGACTGGGGGCATCCTACAAATTAAGAGCGGGATACCTTTCACTCCGCTAATCGGCGGAGATCCGCTCGGGCTTCGGAGTTCGGCTCCCTTCGCATATCCAGATCGTCTGACAGGTTCCGGCTGTTCCGCCCCCGTCAATCCAGGCAACGCCGCCGGCTACATTAAGCTGCCGTGCTTTACGCTGCCGACGTTGCCTGCTTCTTCTGCGTCGCTGTGTGACCCTGCCTCTTTCCCGGCGGCAGCTGCTCCTGCGCCAAGCGGGACGGTTTATTGCGCGAACAGGTTGGGAAACGGTGGCCGAAACGAAATCTACGGGCCCGGCCTGGTTGACTTCGACTTCTCTCTTATCAAAGACACCAAGATTACTGAGCGTTTGAATTTGCAATTTCGCGCAGAGATTTTCAACCTGTTCAATCACACGAATTTCAACCCGCCACTCGTTAACAATGTTTTGTTTAATCAGGACGGATCTCCCAACAGTGCAGCAGGGGCGCTTGATTCCACCTCAACCAGCAGCCGCGAAGTCCAGTTCGCGTTGAAGCTAATTTTCTGATCTGGCGAGCGAGGGTGAAATCGTAAAGGCGAGCAACTGCGAGATGTGGATCCGCCAAGCGTCTGAAATCATAAAAGCGATTAGGAGTTAGAAATGTCGTCAGCCGCAGTCTCAACCCCGGTGCCGTTCCTCATCGGAGGAGAATGGGTCCGGGACACGTCTTCTCACATTACGCAAGTGAATCCAGCTACAGGGGAAGTCAACTATCAAGTCTGCGCCGGCAGCGAAGCGCACATCGACGCAGCCGTCCAATCTGCTCATATAGCTGCCAGCAAGCCTGCCTGGCGCGATATGTTGCCGCACGTCCGGGCGCAGATACTGCATCGCATCGCGGATCTGATGATGGAGCGTTCCGACCTACTGGCGCGGTGCCAGATGCTCGAGAACGGAAAAGTATGGAAAGAATGCAAGAATCAGGTTATCAATGGCGCGGCAACCTTCCGCTATTGCGCAGCCGCGATCGAGACGCTTGGCTCTGAGATCACGCCCCCTCGCGGAAATTACCTGAGCATGACGGTTTACGAGCCTTGGGGAGTCGTCGCGGCGATCACGCCGTGGAACTCGCCGATCACTTTGACCTGCAACAAAATTGCGGCCGCCCTTGCTGCCGGAAACGGCGTCGTCCTTAAACCGGCGTCTTTCACGCCGACCTCCGGAATTGAGTTAGGACGGATTGCGCTTGACGCGGGTGTACCCGCGGGCGTGCTCAACGTCGTGCCCGGAGCGGGAAGCAAGATTGGCGACGCACTTGTAACCCACCCCTTGGTGCGGATGGTCTCTTTTACTGGAGGCACCGAGGTCGGCCGAAGAATCTCCGAACTTGCCGGCAAAAAGATAATTCCCGCGGTGTTGGAGCTGGGTGGAAAATCACCTCACATCATTTTCGCGGACGCGAACCTCAAGGCCGCGGCGGATGCGGCGACCGTAGCCATTTTCGAAGGAACTGGTCAATCGTGTACCGCGGGATCGCGTCTGTTCGTGGAGCGCAAGGTCTACGACGAAATAATTTCTATGATCATCGAGAGGGCCCGCGCGCTACGCGTCGATCTGCCCGACGCTCCAGGGGCGCAGCTGGGACCGAGCGCCAGCTTTTCGCAGCGCGAGTTCATTGAAAAGATGGTCGACGGTGCGCGCCAGGAAGGCGCCGAGATTCTGATTGGAGGCACTCGTCCCTCCGAGCTGCGCCTGGCGAAGGGTGCGTTCTATATGCCTACGATTGTGGCCGGGATCACCAACAAGTCGAAAATCGCTCAGCAAGAGATTTTCGGACCGGTGCTGTGCGCCATGCCCTTTGACAACGAGGACGACCTTATTCGGCAAGCCAACGACACCATGTATGGTCTGGCATCCGGCATCTGGACTGCGGATTACAAACGCGCCTGGCGCGTGTCGCGGGCACTGGAAGCAGGAATGGTTTGGATCAACACTTATAAACAGTTTTCTACTGCAGCTCCATTTGGTGGATTCAAAGAGAGTGGACTGGGACGCGAAAAGGGATTGCAGGGGATCCGAACTTACCAACAAGTAAAGACGATGTTCTGGAGCATGTCCGACACCTTCGACGGTGGCTTCAGCATCGCGAAATAGAATACAGCGAAATATTTGGCGAGGAATGGGTATGCCGAAAAGCGAAGTGCAAACAGCTCGCGTCAAACCAGCGTCCAAAGGCGCCGCGTACATTGCAGATTTTCTGGTCCAGCAAAAAGTGCCTTATGTTTTTGGAGTATGCGGTCACGGCATTCTCGGGCTGCTCGATGGATTGTTCGACCGGCAGGAGGAGATCAAGACTATCTCTGTGCATCACGAGGCTGCGGCCGGGTTCATGGCGGAGGCGTATTTTCGCATCACGCAAAAGCCTGTGGCGACATTTACCTCGTGCGGCCCTGGCTCGGCGAATCTTATCCTGGCGATCGCCGCCGCTTTCGCCGACTCCTCCGCGATGCTCAATATCACTGGCAACGTGCCCACCGGGCAATGGAACCGCGGTCCCTTTCAGGAGACAGGGAAATATTTCCAGGGAGATTTCGTCAACGTCCTGCGCCCCTACGTCAAGCGTAGCTTTCAACCGACGCGTGCCGATATGTTGCCCCTGGCCCTGCGTCAAGCTTTCGCCTTGATGACCAACGGTCGGCCTGGCCCGGTGAATCTGGATGTACCGCTCAATGTGTTCGTGGAAGCTGTCGAGGAAAGTGTGTCACAACCTGACAATCACTGGCCGGCTGCAGAATGGTCACGGCCTGCCGCCGATCCCTCTTCGGTAGACGAGGCGATTCGTCTCCTGCAGCGGGCGGTCCGTCCCGTAATCGTCGCAGGACACGGAGTCGAACTCAGCGGGGCTGAGCCCGAACTGCTCATGCTGGCAGAGGCGCTTCGCATTCCCGTCTCCACGACGCCGTTCGGAAAGGGTGTCTTCGATCCGCGCCACGCTCTAAGCCTGGGACCAACCGGCCGTAACGGATCCTACATGGCAAACGCGGCGTGCCGAAACGCCGACGTGATTCTGGCGCTGGGCACGCGATTTGATGACCGGGCGACGAGCGCATGGCTTCCCGGTTTTACTTACACCATCCCACCGAGCAAACTGATTCACGTCGATATCGATGCGGCTGAAATTGGCCGGAACTTTCGTCCTGAGATTGGAATCATCAGTGACGCTAAACTCTTTTTGCAACAACTGCTCTCCGCGCAGCGCGGAACCATCGATAGCGGCCGCGAGGCGTGGCTCGAACGAATTGCCGGATGGCGGAAGCGATGGGAAGCCGCGACCCGGCCGCCGCGCACATCGGACGCAATTCCGATTCGGCCGGAGCGCGCCGTAGCCGAGTTGCGAAAGGTTGTCCCTGCCGATGGCATTGTACTCGCAGATGTTGGCATCCATCACAATTGGCTCGTCTCCGAATACGAGGCTTGGAAGACTCGAACTTTCCTGCAAACCTGGGGATTTGCCTCCATGGGATTCGCGGTAGCCGGTGCGCTCGGCGCCAAACTTGCTGCACCCGATCAGCCCGTCGTATCGCTGTGTGGAGACGGCGCGTTCATGATGAATGCCAGCGCTGTTCTCACCGCGGTTGAGTACCAGATTCCAGTGGTGTGGCTGGTTTGGAATAACTTTGGCTACTGCGCCATCCGCGATCAGCAGCGCGGCTATTTCGGCAGCGACCGGGAACTTGCTACCAGCTTCATCGATCCGAACGGAAAACTTTTTTCCGCCGACTACGCGATGATGGGCCGATCCATGGGCGCGGATAGCCAAACGGTCGAGAAGCCAGCCGACCTCGCGCCCCAACTAGAAGCGGCCATCGCATCCGGACGACCCACCGTTCTCGACGTACGCATCGACCGCGAGATTCGCCCCCTGGCAACCGGGAGTTGGGATCTTCCGCCAATCCCTCATCCGATGCCGAACTTCGGCTGGGGGGAAGACGAGTGACGACGTCTTCCTCATCGCCTGGAATCCACTCGCAACGTGGGGACGAGGAGTAGTTCAGAGCGTGGCGTCACATTATGACGACAGGACCAAGCATTGGCGTTGCAGCGCCATCGGTGGAGCAACTGGCAACTGTCGAAACAGGTTCGCTGTGGTCTGGCAAACGCTTTTATATCGCCGCGTTGTTGTTCCTTAATCTCTTCATCAACTTCATGCACCGTATTAATTTGTCGGTGGCGGCGCCTGCGATTGCCAGAGATTTCGGGTGGGACGCGGGAAAGATGGGCCTGCTCTTCTCTTCTTATCAGTGGACGTATTGTCTCTTCCTTTTGCTGTGGGGATGGATGTCCGATCGAGTTGGCACACGCTGGGTCAACGGCTTGTCGGTCGCAATCTGGTCTGTTGCGGGAATCCTGACTGGCGTGGCCACAACTTTTGGAGGCATGTTGGCGACCAGATTGGCTCTGGGCGGCGGCGAGGCAGCTTCGTTCCCGACATCCGGCAAAGTCGTCAGGCAATGGTTTCCGCCAAAAGAACGAGGACTGGCAACCGCGATCTTTAACGCTGGGACTTTCGCTGGACCAGCATTTTCAGCTCCCCTGGTTGCCTGGCTGTTGTTGAAGGAAGGTTGGCGGGTCTCGTTTATGATCACGGGGTCGCTGGGCTTTGTCTGGGTAATTTTGTGGTTGAAGTTTTTCCGAACCCCCTCCGAGTGTTCCTGGCTGCCGGAGGACGAGCGAAATTACATCTTGTCTCAAACGGATTCCCAGACGAAAGCCGCGAAACCATCCAAGGGCAGTTTGTTTCGGCTCATGGGCCGCAGAACCATGTGGGGCCTATTCCTAACTCAGGGATGTTGCGCTTATACCATGCTCCTTTTTCTTTTTTGGTTGCCGTCCTATTTGGTGCAATCCCGTCATATGTCTTTGGTAAGAGCCAGTTGGTTTACTTCCATTCCTTATGTAGTCGCTGTGGTCTTGGGATTGCTGATCGGGAAACTCAGTGATAGCCTCCTGACTCGCGAAGCGATAAAGCAGGGTAAGCGCCGTACATTGCTGATGGTCTTCATCTTGTTATCGTGCGTCGTTCTGTTGACCAACCTGGTCGCTAACGAATTCTTGCTCTTATTGCTGGTTTCAATTTCTCTGGCCTGTATCTCCAGCGCACTCTCCTTGAACATTGCCCTCACCAACGATCTGGTTTGGAATCCAGAAATGGTTGGCATTGCGATTGGTTTCATCATCCTGGGCGGCAACATTTTCGGATCATTGGTGCCGATCGCTACCGGATATATCGTTAAGTGGACCGGCGCTTTCGATCTCGCATTTTATTTAGCGGGATTTCTGCTATTCGCGGCAGCCGGTATTTGCTTCACTATGACGCGCAAGCCGCTCAGCTTTGAAGAAAGCATATGAACACTCCTCCCCAACCATCCTGGTCCTTACGAATGGCAACGCCGATAGAGCCTGGAATTGTCTGCATCGATCTCGATCGCATGCTCCAGTTTTATATCGAAGTTTTAGGCCTCAAATTTGCGACGGATGCCGAAGCATCCGCAGAGATGAGCACGGAGTTCGGAACCGGGCCGCACGGATTCCGAATCATTCGCCTGCAAACTCCCTACGGAGAAAGAATAAAACTGATTCAGCCGAAGAGGACCGTGCTCAAGCAGAATCCAGTTTCGCAGTGGGTTTTTGAGCGCCAGGGCATCACCTACATCACCTTTGTGATCGTCGACGTGCAAGAGGTGACGCTGCGCTTAAAAACATTCGGCGTCGAGTTGATGAGCAAAGAGCCGGTTCCGATTCGCCAGGGAATTACCGCTATTTTTGCGAAAGATCCGGAAGGTAATTTCCTTGAATTTGTCGAGTACGCGGACCTCGCGGCTTATCGGCCCGATCTCTTCAAGTAACGGCAATTTCCTAGGAGCCGTACGTAGTTTTCTTGGAATTCATAAACAGGAGGCCCTTGTGACGGAGAGCTTGACCACAGAAAGTTCCCACAAACAGTCTGCTCCGCCGCCGACAGACTCGAAGGGAAAGCCGCTTTATGCCTCCCTGTGGTTCCAGGTAGTGGTGGCCATGGCGTTCGCCGTGGCGCTGGGCTATCTCAGCCCCGCCAGAGCGGTCGCTATGAAACCGCTCGGCGATGCGTTCATTCGGCTGATCTCCATGGTGATCACGCTGATTATTTTCTGTACCGTCGTCTCTGGCATCGCTGGAATGCAAGACATGCGTAAGGTCGGCCGGGTCGGCGGCAAGGCTTTGTTGTATTTCGAAGTTATTTCGACTCTCGCGCTGGTGGTCGGATTACTAGTGGGAAACATAGTGCAGCCAGGACGAGGCTTCAACGCCAATCCCGCTACCCTGGACGCGCGCGAGGTTTCTGCGTATGCGGGTCAGGCGAAGGCGCAGACCCTTACCGATTTCCTGATGCACATCATTCCTAATACAGTCGTGGACGCATTCGCCAAAGGCGACATACTCGAAGTTGTATTCGTGGCACTGCTGTTCGGATTCGCGTTGTCCAGTCTGGGTCCACGCTCCCGTCCGCTGTTGGAATTGGTGGATGCCTTGACCCAATCTGTTTTCAGAATAGTCGGTATCGTGATGAAATTCGCTCCGATTGGAGCATTTGGAGCTATGGCATTCACGGTAGGAAAATACGGCGTCGCCTCCCTCGGCCCATTGGCCAAGCTCGTTGTCACCTTTTACATAACGTCCATCCTCTTTGTGTTGGTTGTGATGGGAGGAGTGGCCAGGGTGGCCGGGTTCGGCATCATCCGATTTCTGGTCTACATCAAAGAAGAAATCCTCCTGGTGCTGGCTACCAGCTCCTCGGAGACTGCGCTGCCCACTTTAATGGCAAAGATGGAAAGACTGGGTTGTTCGAAGTCCCTGGTCGGCCTGGTGGTTCCGACCGGTTACACCTTCAATACGGATGGCACAAGCATTTATATGACTCTGGCAGCTCTGTTTGTTGCGCAAGCCACGAACAGCCACTTGACCCTGTTGCAGCAAGCCACTATTTTAGGCGTGGCAATTTTGACATCGAAGGGGGCAAGCGGCGTACAGGGTGCGGCTTTTATCGCTCTCGTAGGAACCCTCATGGTGATTCCCGGCATCCCCGTCGCTGGCATGGCTCTAATTCTTGGCATCGACCGTTTCATGAGCATGTTCCGGGCCTTGATAAACATGATCGGCAATGGAGTCGCAACTCTCGTCGTGGCTCGTTGGGAAAATGAACTCGATCGCGAAACCCTGCAACGGAATCTTGCGTAACGCGGCCCGATTGCGCCTGAACCAGCCAGCAGTTTTAGTAAAGTGAGGTCTCATGGATTCAACGAAGAGAATTTCCCGTCGAGCCCTCTTAACACGAGCTGCGCCCGCACTGGCGAGCGGTCTAGCCGTGTTCTCTTCGCCCGGTTTCGCCCTCGCGCAGAAGCAGTCGCCGAATTCTACGGGCAGCCCAGCGAACGAAAGGACTTGGAGCGGCGAATATTGGGCCAAGAAAGGGGAAATCGCCCTCTACATCTTTCGCAAGCGGATGGGAGCACCGAAGTCTGGAGAAACGGCAAAGCCCGTCCTTTTTCTGGCCCACGGCTCCTCTGTTTCGGCGAGACCGACCTTCGACCTCAGCGTGCCGGGGCACGGGGATTATTCGCTGATGGATAAGTTCGCCGAATATGGCTTCGACGTGTGGACGATGGACTTCGAGGGTTATGGCAAATCCGGAATAGGCCCCGGCAATTCCGATATTGCTTCCGGAGTCGAAGATATAAAAGCCGCCTCCGAAGTGATTTTTCGCGAGACCCGGCAAACCCGCTTTCATTTTTATGGAGAATCCGCTGGTGCTCTCCGGGCCGGAGCCTTCGCGATGGCGGAGCCGGCGCGTGTAGACCGGCTGGTTCTCGCGTCATTTACCTGGACGGGGCAAGGTTCGTCCACCCTCTCGAAGCGTTCTGAATCCTTGGAATACTATCGTACGCACAGCCGGCGTCCGCGCGATCGAGATATGATCCGCAGTATTTTTACTCGCGACAAGCCCGGAACATCGGACCCTGCGGTGGCCGAGGCGATGGCGGATGCTGAGCTAAAGTTCGGCGATACCGTTCCCACCGGAACCTATCTCGACATGACGACGCGACTACCAATCGTCGATCCCTTGAAGGTGCAGGCGCCAGTACTGATCGTGCGTGGGGAACACGATGGCATCGCCACCGAGGACGATCTGCTCAATTTTTTCCGCAAGCTGCCAGTGCCGGACCGGGAGTTTGTTGTTCTCCCGGGCGCTTCCCACTCTATTGCCCTCGGCTTGAATCGCCAGCAATTCTGGCATGCCGTGGATTGCTTCCTGAAGATGCCAAAACGCGTGGACATCCAGAACCAAAAGGTTTGAACGCGGACGTCAGTCAATCTCAATTTCTCGCCTTTGACGGCAACCGGGTACCAAACAAAAAATAACTAGTTGTCATCGGCCATACTGATGGACGATGGCCCTCGTGTCCCGCAATTCAAACCCCTCGCTTGATTCGCTGGTCGCGGCTTTTCGACGTTTTAATCGCATGTACACCCACTTTATTGGATGGCTGGACGAGCAATTTCTAGATAGCGGCTACAGTCTTGCGGAAGGTCGCATGTTGTATGAGCTTGCGAAGGATCCCACCCCGACGGCGAAGATGCTCGGGCGTGGGATCGGCTTGCTGCGGACTCATATATCCGGGCGTGCCCGATAAAATGTCCCAGTTAAGTGAAGAGGCCTTCTCCGGCAACGTGAGGCGTAGTGGCCTTCGCCAGACCGAAGTCGATGACCCGCGGCACCGGTTTGCCATCCACTTCAACCACCAGAATGTTCTGCTTTCATAGCTGCACGTCGCTGTTTCACGCCCAAAGGAAGCACATAGACCACACCGCGTCACGTCCCACTCCGTCGCGTGAATGAGACTCCAAAGGTGTGAGCTACAACCCAACGCAAACAAAACGCCCCAACTCAACTGAGTCCTGGGGCGTTAAGTCGAACAGCCCTCCCCCGAAGTCTGCTCAATCACACTCTACCGGGGCTGGCCTAATTGGGGAAGGTCACGTTAGGAACAACATGCTGGTTACGGGTGAGACTTGCAGCTCACAGCGCTACGCAGCCTTCTTTTGCCGCTTGATCTTTGCCCATCGTGCCCGCTGGAACGCCGCGGTCTTCCGGCGATCTGCCACGGACATGGCGCGCTTCACAGGAGCCAGAGCCCGTTGTTTTCGCTGGTTCCAATGGCTGCAATTGCTTCCGGGCCCTTGCCCACCTCGCCTTTTGTGCCTGCGCCATTTTCCGCCGTGACGGTGCCGATATGATTCGCGTCGGTTGACTTGCTTTCCCGAACCGTTTAACAACTCGATCGCCAAGATCGCTTGATCTAACTTCTCTACCTGCAATTGCGCCTGCTTGCGCTCGGCACGAAGCTCCTGAAGCGCATTCTTTAGGTTTCCAATAGTTCCCCCTCGATTTAGACCGCGGCTTATTGTCGAAGGTTGTTTTGGATAATGCACAGTAAAGCTCCATTCCAACACCACTGCCAACCTCTCTTTCCCCCGACAACTTAGAATAAGAGGATGGAATACGTTGATGTGCTTGACTCGTCAGGTTGTCCTGTCGGAAAGATAAAGCCCAAGTCAGAAGTACATCGCGACGGCGATTGGCATGGCGCTGCTCATGTTTGGATCCTCAATACGAAGGGGCAGATTCTGATTCAGCGTCGCGCGCCCACGAAGGAAAACTGGCCTAGCTTGTGGGATGTTTCAGTGGCCGGGCATCTCTCTGCTGGAGAAGGGCCTGTTGAAGCGGTGCTTCGAGAAGCAAGAGAAGAGCTTGGGGTCACGCTTGATCCCAGTGAATGCCGCTATCTCTTTACCGCTGCCGAGCAAGTAGCGCTCAATAATGGCACCTACGTCGACAACGAATATCACTACGTCTTTCTTGTAGAAAGAGACTTTGAGGTCGAATCCCTTAAGTTTAGCGACGGGGAAGTCGCTGAGGTAAGGTTTGTGGCGCTCCGGGAGCTTCAGACCAATCTCACAACCGATCCAAGCGGCTTTGTCCCACACGAGGAAGAGTACCGAAGGCTTTTCGAGGTGCTACGGACCTGACTAGGAAATCCGCGAAGTATAGTGTGAAGACGCAACGCTAAGCAGGAATAAACGCCGAAGCCTTTATTGGAACCAACTGACCACACCACAACCGCACAACCGCCATGCCGTGGTGTTCACATGGACTGCGACCGCCGCGCCGATGTGTCAACTCTATGAGGGCAAAACAGTTCTGATTCGGCAAACTAATGCCCCAACCTTTCGCACGTTGGGTTGTTACGCCCGTCCGTGGCAAGCAATGACATCTGCATGCACAGCGCAACCAGATCGTCGATGCCCCAGACAAGAAATGCGCCGCTGGCTATGCAAACCCCAGTGTCGGATTGGGCCAGCCCTAACCCGGTGGGAAAGTATTTTCCCTGTGAACACGATTTCAATGTTGCTCTCCGTTCACGACTAAGACAACGAACTTATCAAGGAAACGCTGAACTGGCTGGATCAGTATCTGGGCCCAGTGAACTGAATCGTGTCCCACCGGTCGGGCGCTTGGTTTTCGCCGCTGCAACTCCAGCGGAAGACCTGCTACCAACGGATCGTGAAAAGAAACGTAATCCACACCAGACAAATCGGTGGATTCAGATACTTCGCTTGACAAGAAGCCCGCTGATACTCCAAAATCAGACGCTCCTTTTTTGCCCTTCCCCAGGGAGAGCTAGCGTCTCCTTCCCCCCATTGCTCGTGTCGCGCACTTCTGCGGCCGTGAATCGCCGCGTGTGCAAGCCACTCCATTTGGCAATAACCAGGGTCCATTTGATTGTTCAGCTGTATCGGCAAAGTGGACTCCCCAACGGACTGGTTTGGGAAGTTAACTATGACCCGATTCGGGGATGTATTCAGCAAGGTGTCGCATGGGCGCGACCATCTTGCGAAACAGGAGAATGCTATGAATGTCAACGCGTCGCAACCCGGTGTTGTCTTGGTGGACAAATCGCTGAACCTGGTCGCAGCCAATCTTGATGCGGTTAAAATCCTTGCATTTCCCGAACCTCCGGAGAAGCTGGGTAATTTGCGCGATTGGTTTGCGAAGAAGATCCATTCACTCTTGGACCGCAAGGCTTTGATCCGACCGAGCTTCGTGAACGAGTTTCGCTCTGCCCAAAGGACCTATCTTTGTCGTGCTTTGCCGCTCCAGAGCGGCACCAATGTGCCCGCCGGTCCGGCGTTAACCCTCATCTTGGAAAGAAAGCCGAACGGGGGGAGAACTGTGGCTGAGATCTCACAACGCTTCGGGTTGACTGCGCGAGAACAGGAAACGATGCGACTACTCGCAGAAGGTTTCTGCAGCAAAGAAATTGCGGTACGCATGAACATCAGCCCCAACACTGTGAAGGCTTTTGTTCATCTGGTCATGGTTAAGATGAGCGTCTCGACCCGATCGGGGATCATTGGGAAAATGGTCGGCGCCGACAACATGAATTACGCGCCCGGCCTAGAGAAAAAGCCGAACATCTTGTAGCGACGTGCATTTCTGCCCGCGCTGCCAACTTGCTCGCTCAGAGGGCTGAGCGGCGGGCTGAATTACGCTCCGTGGCTCCTGCCCGTGGTTTCAACCTGCCGCATTTAACTGTCCGGACGAGCGAGAATTATCTCCATCGCGAAAGCCGCGTTTAGTCCAACAGGTTAAGATCTTTTCATTACTGAAACCAGGGACTTGTAAACCATTTAATTGCGGATACAGTGCGAATTGCGCTGAACGGACGCCGCATATTCCCTCTCCCCTGGCTTCCCTGGCGCAATCCAGAACAGGAGGAATTACTATGTTTCGAACCGGAAACTCCGGATGGCTTGCGATCGCATTGGTTGCTGCCACCTGCCTTCTCACTGCAAGCGTGGGGTGGGCTCAACAACCTTATGACACTTTCCAGGTCAACTACTTCTCCAACGCTAACAACAGTGCGGGGACCGATGCGTGGACAAGGATCATTAACACAGGTGCTGATGCGCCTTCCTACCCACCAAGCAATCTCTGCGCGATGATCTACGTTTTCGACAACAAGCAGGAATTGAAAGAGTGTTGCGGCTGCCTGATCAGCACCGACGGATTAGCGGAGCTCAGTCTAAATAAAAACCTGGTCTCCAATCCTTTTGATGGACGCTCACCAACCGATGGAGACATCAAGATTATTTCCGCAGCCCCGAACGATAACTTCGGCGGAGTTCCATGCGACCCAACCGGCGGTGGCATCGGCTCCAATGGCAAGTACGTTCTTAACATCGTGCCCACGGTAGATCTCCGTGCGTGGGGTACTCACGTGCAAAATGACCGCCGTCTCACCGAGGATGAGTACCAGACTGCGGTCCTGTCTACGGCTGAATTGGACAGTCTGCAGGAAGAATGCAACGGAATCGTAACCGTGGGCAGCGGTGCCGGGATTTGCGGCGAAGGAGTCGGGAATTCGTCCACCGTTTGCAATTGATCGGGTTACCGCCACTGAGTTCGAGAACAATCATTGTCGCGTGCTTCGCGCACGCGTGCTGCAACCGAGCGCCAAACTTCAAGGAGGAGTTACATGTTTCGAACAAAAAGTTTGCTGACTTACACCGTGCTCACCGCGTCCCTAGTCTTTCTGACGGCAGTTTCGTTTGCTCAGACTAAGTACAAAAGATCGGACACCTACCGACTGACCTACTACAGCAATGCATTGAACAGCGGGGCTCCCGACGGGACGGTCCACATTGTGAACCCCGGTTCTGCTGTAACCAAGCTCGACGCGGACGGGAAACCGCTCGACGGGAACCTCTGCGCCCAAATCTATGTATTGAACAACGATGAGCAGGAAGTGGAGTGCTGTGGCTGTACGCTTACACCGGACAGCGAAAGAACTATCTCCATCAACAAGAACTTGCTGGGGAATCCAATCAACGTACGCCAAGTCACCCCTGATGGCGTGATCAAGATTGTTTCCGAACGGACACCGTCGAGCGGACCTTGCCGCCCGGATTTGGAGTTGGGCGACGTAATTCCCGAACTCCAATCTTGGGATACCCACATCCAGGCCGTATCCGACGGGTATGCCGAAACAGAGGAGGAGTTTGCCGGTGCTCCCCTTAGTGCTAACGAGCTTTTCTGGTTGCAAAACCAGTGCAGCGCGATCTACACGAATGGCAGCGGCCACGGGAAATGCACCTGCGGTTATGGCGACTAAACACGCTTAGCGCCAGGGTAACCAATGGTTCCCTGGCGCTTGGCTTCACACCATCAATCAGGGAGGACTCCAATGCTTCGATCAACAGCAATTCGTTTCTTGCTTTGCTTTACCGCAGCTCTCATCGTTTCTTGTTCGGCCGCCGCTCAGCAGAACCCCGGCACCTTGGCGATGGTCAACGGGAAGGCAATCACAACCCAGGATCTTGAACAGAAGGAGGTCAACCGCCTCCTCCAAGCCCAGTATCAGTACTATCAGGCGGAACGCAAAGCCCTTGATGACCTGATCGTGCAGCGCTTGCTGGAAGAAGAGGCCCAAAGGCAGGCCATCAGTACTGATGAACTTTTAAAACGCGAAGTAGATAGTAAGGTGAAAGATCCTAACGAAGATCAATTGCTGGTTTACTACGAGGGATTGGATTCGAAAGAGCCCTACGATCAGGTGCGCGAGAAGATCATGCAACACATTCGGGACATGCGGAGGTCCAAGCTGCGCTCCGCCTATATCGAGACCCTTCGCGCTAAGGCCACCATCGTCGTCCAACTGGCTCCCCCAATGGCAAATGTCGGAACCGAGAACGCAGCAGTCACTGAAGGGCGTTCAGATGCTCCCGTCCAGGTCGTTGAGTTTGCCGACTACCAATGCCCCTATTGCCAACGAGTCAATCCGGACCTGAACAAACTAATCGACGAATACGCGGGCAAAGTCTCGGTGGTTTATAGAGATTTTCCGCTGCCGATGCATCCCCATGCGGAAAAGGCAGCCGAGGCGGCCCGGTGCGCTGGGCAACAAGGCAAGTTCTGGGCGTACCACAACCTGTTATTTCAGGACAAGAAGCTCGACACTCCCGATTTGAAGCAAGAAGCGACGGTGCTCCACCTGGACTCAGCCAAGTTCGACAAATGCCTGGATTCTGCGGAAGAAGCGGCAAACGTAAAAAAAGATCAGGATGAGGGAATGAAGTTGGGGTTATCTGGCACTCCAAGCTTCTTTATTAATGGCCATTTCATTAGCGGCGCAGTGGATTACACCACGCTGCATCAGATGGTAGAGCAACAACTGACCTTGTTGTCATCGGCCAAAGGGGCCTCTCCAGCGGGGTCCTCCCAGAGGTGAAGCCTCGGCGGTGACAACCAGACCGGGCGACCGGTTGATGCACAACCGGCCGCCCGTGATGACAATAGCGGACGGAGTCGCCCATTCACTTGCGCACACAAACAGCAGGTGTACACAAGCCCTCCCCTTGTTTCATTTTCCGCTCGGCGGAACATTAGTCGATTGACGACGCGCCGCGACTGCGCTCCCAAAGGTATCCCAGGATGAGGACTGATCGGCTGCTCTGCTTGCTTCTCTTTCTAAGCACCCCCTTCCCAGCGGGTCAGGGCGCGGTTTTTATTGCGCAGCGATCAACACCGGTTATGGTGATGGCTCAAGCGGCGGGGCGGAACGCTGCGAGCGGGCTTACTTCCTCCGCAAGTTCTTTAACTTTTGGGAATGAACAGCTCAATTCAGCTTCTGCTCCCCAAGTCATTACCATTACGAATGCCGGACGATCGACTCTCAGGCTCCGTGAAGTCGCAAGCACTGTTCCAGATTTTGGGCTGGTGCATAACTGTGCTCTGGCCCCCAATCGAATGCCGGCTGGTAGCAGCTGCGACATTTCTGTTCGCTTCGTTCCCGGCGCGGCCGGCCTGCGCAATGGAAACATCAAAATCGTAATTGACGAAGATCGTCAAATTCAGCCACTCACAATTCACCTCCAGGGAAACGGACTGCAGAGTCCCGTCACGCTATCTCAAACCTACCTGGTATTTCGGACTGTGCTGGTAGGGATGACCAGTATGCCCCAATATGTGCGTCTTACGAATCACGGCACGGCTCCGGCAACGATCACGAGCATTGCCGTCTCTCCGGATTTTGAACTAGCTAGCACGGCCGGCCAATGCAAGGAGGGCAGTACGTTGGCGCCACTGGGAAGTTGCACCATAGCCGTGGTATGGGCGCCCACGGATTCGGGCTCACATAGCGGGCAGATAAAGATTGTGGGTTCCGATAGCGGGTCTCCGCACGTCGTCCACTTACAAGCGATGGCAACTGGCGTCAGGCTATCGTCCGGAACCCTGCGATGGAATCCTACGGCGGTGGGCGTCACTGCCGATTCGCAGGGGGTGGAACTGAGAAACGAGGGCCGCACTTCCATACAAGTCAGTAGCATCGAGGCGAACGGGGATTTCTACCAGCAAAACGACTGCGGCCAAGAGCTGATTCAGCATCAGAGCTGTTCGGTCAGAGTCTGGTTCCAACCCACTTCTGCGGGAGAGAGAGCGGGAACGGTCTTGGTTCGAGACTCGGATGCGACATTAATGCAGCAAGTCTTTCTTACCGGAATCGGCTCCCCCCTCGACTTGTCCCCGGCAAGGATGGATTTTGGCGATCAAGCCGTAGAGAGCACCAATGGGCCTCAGATCGTTACTATCACCAACCGGGGCATCGCCAATGTGAACATCGTCGCGGTCAATGCGAGCGGAGATTTTGTGATTCCGGGCAAAACCTGTGGGGACACGATTGCAGCGGGGAAAAGCTGCCGGGTCAACATCTGTTTTTCTCCGACAGCGACCGGCATTAGAACAGGCGCTCTAAGCGTCGAAACCGGCGCAGGCGGTGTTCCGCAGAAAGTTGTATTGAGTGGTATAGGACGATAAGTATCCGGGAACCGTTGGCTAAGCACGCAAGAGAAAATCCGTGGACGATGGATTGCTTAAGGCCACTCTTTTGGTGCGACGATCTTTCCAATAATCGCCGACCGGCTGGACACGTTCATCTTGACCATCATCAAACGAACAAAGCTATTGACAGTATTCGGGCTGATGTTCATTCGTGTGGCAATCTCTTTGCTGGTGAGCCCCTCACCCAGCAAACGGGCAGTCTCTTGCTCGCGTGATGTCAGACCGTACCGGTTCGCGATCTCTGCCATTGTGAAGTGCTCGCGTGATTTTCTCTCCAGCATGAGAACCAGCATGGGGTGCGGATTAGTGAAACTGGTGGCGGTAGTAAGCGGGAAGGCGCGACAAAGGTGCATGCGTTTCGCGGATTGAAACTCGCTCACGAAGTTAGTTGCGGCGGATGATTTCCGGCCGACCAGGCAGGAACGGATTCTATTTGTGAGCCAGTATTTCAAATCACTAATTGTTTCAGGATTTTTCGGAAATGTGAGGATTTGGATCGCGTCGGCATTACAAGCGACCAAATTCAGCGAGTCGTCAATCACGATCACCCCCGCACGAGCCGGAGCAGCGCTCATCTGATTCCTCTCCTGCAAAAGGCACGTCTATCGGCAGTTGGAAAAATATCGCCCAACCGTTCCTCACGCGCTGTAAGTCAACACACAGGCATTCGCCTGTCTGCGCCGCAAGTCATGAGGTGCGTAAATCGCCTTAGGAAGCACGAGCAAAGCTTCAGTGACCGCGAACCCCCACATCTGTACGCGATCCTGATGAGCGAGTGCCTTGGGGAGGACTCAATTAGCGAGAGTCTTAACTATACCGCAGTTGTTGTTCCCGCTGAAACAGAATAGTCGAATCTTGCGTTTTCCGCGTTAGTACTTAGGCGCTACTGACTTCTCATTACTTACTTTGACTATCATTCGCACCCCATTGGAACCATCCGCAACTCGTCAAAGCACATTCATCGTTATCGTCGTCGGTATACCTCCATTCGCAATGCCCGTCACACCGATGAGATAAGTGCTCGCGGTCGTGGTGGCACGGCTAGTGCTCGTTCCACCACCGCATGCACTTTGCAATAGACAAGCCGCGATAAATACGACAACGAGACAGTAACCAAGAATCGTTTTTTGCCCCGAGACTCCAACCCCCGCCGTGCAGACCAGCAAACCAACTGCCCTAACCAGATCGCAATCAAATAACTCGGCCGATGTCCTCTGAACGACGGCCTCGCTTGCGCCGAGTTGGCAGCTATGGTGCCTGCACGCTGTTTTTCGAATGAGCCTCGGCGAGGCGATCTCATTTCCACCGCAGATTGCCAGCCCAGCAAAGAAAGGGGGCTTACGGTTGAATCTGTCTGCTTCTAAACTTCACAGACTGTGATCAATCGCGAGTTTTCCACTTGGGCTAATGCTCATATCGCGAGGAAACTCTGACTCACAACCAGGAACAAGCAAGCCATCAATCGGATCTCGCCAGTAGGGGAGGGATTCAGCAAATACACGAAACCGAAACCAACCCATCGGAATCCCGCTGCACCAGACTGCGGGAGCAACAAAGAAATCGTTGGGAGCAGAGAAAGACTAGGCGCAGCTCATGGTTGTGTCAAGATACAGAAACGAAAAAAAAGGCTAATGCTAAAGTTCTAGCACAAATGGGCTAGTAATTTTGATGAGGAGAAAAACGCAGAATCCATTTGACAAAAGGAGGAAAGCAGTCAAGAATGGCTGCCGAACCCCCCAGAGCGCTGACCTTCGCCGCGGGACAGCTTGGTGAAGCGCGGTCAGTCGAGGCGAGCACCCGCTGCCGTATTAGTAGAAGTGAATTGCCAGTTTTTTCCGCGTATCATCGCGCGCGATATTTATTCCCCTAACACGCGCAGGTTTTCGGTCCGATCAAAGAGCAGTTGAAATCGATCTCGCCCTTCGCACGCGTTGGAATCGACGATCTTCGGCGGCGAGTTTCCTTCCTGCGGCATAAGAATGTGGCGGGCAGGACAATAAGGATCTGCACCAACAAGAAGCGAGAATTTTCCCTTAAGGAGATGAGTATGGATAATTTCTTTCGTACTATGTGGTCGAACGACGAAGGCCAGGACATAGCGGAATACGCTGTGATGCTGGCGGTGATCCTGGTGATCGTGGTCGGCACGATCCGACTGATCGGCGGGACCGCAAACAATGTGTTTTCCAGCGTGCCAGGTCGATTGGCTCATAAGAAAAATCGCTTACATGGTTTAATGAGGACAGTATAGGCCTGTTCACATGACCCCCGCGAAAGTGTGCTGCGAATAACGAAAGAGTCCCCCCGTCGTTCAGCGTAAATGGACAGTACACCGACTTGTTCATGGTGGATGGTGTGAGTGCGAATTTTGGCGTAACAGTTATCGGTGGCCTTGGTGAGTCTATCGCTGGCGCGCTTCCCGGATTCACCGCTCAATGCGGCACCAACGGACTGGTCTCCGTGGACGCCATGCAGGAGTTCCGCATCCAGACCTTGTCGTATATGGCAGAGACGGACGTACTTCTGGAGCCCAGATCTCGATCGTCACGAAATCCGGTACCAACCAGTTCCATCGGCACCGCGTTTGATTACTTACGGAACGATATCTTCGACGCGCAACTATTTTGACGCGTCTCCGCTTCCCAAGCCGCCGCTCAGTCAGAATGACTTTGGCGGGACGGTTAGCAGAGCCATCATAAAGGGCAAAGCTTTATTCTTCTCTTACGAAGGGCTGGGCTTGCGTCTGCCGCGGACGGCCACAGGTGATTTCCTTACAGTGTCCGCCCGGGTGGCGGTCGCGCCAGTCTACCAAGCAATTCTCAGGCGCTGCCTCTTCCCGATCCGAATTCACCCGATCTGGCGATCGAGGAGCGACAGTACCTGTCGGGACTTCCTGGGCGACTGTTATTGTCGACAGGGACAAGCACACGACGAACCATGGCTGAATGTTGGTGCTGACAATCATGTCAGGTGTTGACAAACCCCACGTCCATTTACCTCCGGGTTGCGCTATTCGTCGACACCTGCCCTTAGTTTAAAACGTTGTATTTTTCCGGTGGCCGTTTTCGGAAGTTCGGGAAGGAATTCTATCCAATGCGGACATTTGAAGACGGGTAATCGGCTCCGCACAAATTCCTGCACCTGACGGGCGAGTTCCGGCGTGCCCACAGCACCATCACGCGTCACGATCCAGGCAACCGGTTTGGGCAATTCGTCTACATCCTTGCGGAAGACCACCGCCGCTTCCTGTACCGCAGGATGCTCGATTAGCACACGCTCAATCTCAATGGGACTGACCCACATGCCGCTCACTTTCTGCATGTCGTCGGCTCTTCCCGCGTACCAAAAATATCCCTCTTCATCCTGATAGTACTTGTCGCCAGTCCGGATCCATTGGCCCTCAATTGTGTCTTTGGTCTTTTCATGCTGGTTCCAGTAGTAAGCACAGGTAGAGTCTGCCTTAACGAGAAGATTGCCGATTTCACCCTGCACAACAGGTCGGTTGTGGTCGTCCACGATTCTGGCCTCGAAACCAGGGATAATCTTTCCACTTGAGCCAGGCCTGACGGCAGACGGGACATTAGAGATGATCATGTGCAGTGCTTCTGTCGAGCCGATGGCATCCAGGATTTCCACTCCGAATCGCTGTTTGAAGCGATGAAAAACAGTGGCCGGCAAGGCCTCTCCGGCGGATATTGCATGCCGCACACAAGAAAGGTCGAATTCCCTTCCGTCCCGCGCGGTGTGAGCGAGAAGTTTGACGTAGTTCGATGGGACTGCAAAGAACAATGTCGGCCGGTGGCGCGAGATGGCGTCGAACACACTCTGAGCTTTGGGCGGGCCTGGTAACAGGATGCTTGTAGCCCCCACGGCCAAGGGAAAATAGAGTGCGTTTCCCAATCCGTAGGCGAAGAAGAGCTTGGCTACACTGAAGCATCGATCCTTGTCTGTAATGTTCAGTATGCTTTTGGCATATCTTTCGGAACTCACCACCATGTCATGTTGCAGATGAACGCAAGCTTTCGGTGGCCCAGTACTGCCGGAAGAGTAGAGCCAAAAGGCCGCATCGTCCTTGCTAGTCAACTCCGCTTGGAGCACGGAAGAACTTTCTCTCGCCAGTTTTTCGAATGGCAGGGTGCCTATCCGAGACTCTCCACCCACCACGATGATGGTTTCGAGATAGCGCAATTGCTCTCTGGGGATCGCCTCGATGGCAGCCACCAATGAGTCACTCACGATCGCCACTCGTGCTCGTGAGTTATTAAGCAGGTATTCATAGTCGGCGGATTTCAGCAGAGTGTTTACCGGTACGGGGACCGCTCCTATTTTGATGGCACCGAAGAAGCTGGTGGCAAACTCAGGCGAGTCCAATAGGAGCAGGAACACTCGCTCCTCGATGCGTACACCTAACGTTCGTAGCCCGTTCCCAACCTGGTTCACGCGCTCAAAAAGCTCGCGATAGGTGACATGCACCTGTCCGCATTCGATTGCTACTTTGTCTGCGCGACCGTCTTTGATATGGCGATCCACGAAGTAGGACGCGGCGTTGAATTCATCGGGAAGAAATATCGGAGCACACGAACTCATAGCCTAATCACCTCCGTAGGCACCGCATCTTCTCTCACCTTGGAGATCATTTCACCAATGCGAGTGTTCCAGTATCCGACGTAATTATCGTCAAATTCAATATTTGGTCTGGCATGTGGGTTTCAAACTGTATCACCGCCAGAGTTTCCGATTAACCGACAAAGCGGCGATAAGTTCGCTATACTGCTTCGCATTTCACATCCAGGAGATCGTAATGACGCGAATCATCCTTGCCGTTGTCCTGGTTCTCTCAGTGCAAGCCTATGCTCAGACCAGTTCCGCTTCGACCGCTTCGTCCAATCCGAAGGTAAGGGCAATCACCGGATTCGTACGACTGGATCGAGCAACGTATCAAAAGCAAATTGCTGATGCCCTCGTCGTGTTGCGAAGAGTAAAGGCCGAATTTGAATCCTCGGGTTACGAAGTTGAAACTGTGCGCCTGACGACACAACCACTGGCGGAACTGGTCGCCGGCATGTCGGAAGAACAGGCATTAGCTTTCCTTGCGCAGATTGATGAACTCTCTGTAAAGGAGCAATTCCTGCCGAACGTTGGGCCGGGATTGCTGCATGACGCCGATGATCTGGCCACGATGCACCTGCTCGAAAGAGCGCTCTCGACGCTTCCGAACATCTCGGCCAGCACAATCATCGCCGACGAATCAGGGATTCATTGGAAAACAATTCGTCGCACCGCCGAACTCGTGAAATATGTGAGCGAGCACAGTCCACACAGCAAAGGAACTTTCAACTTCACAGCCACGGCCATGCTGAAGCCGTTTGCTCCGTTCTTCCCGGGTTCTTATCACACCGGTGCTGGCAGACAATTCGCCATCGGTTTCGAAGGAGCTAACGTCGTCCGCGACATCTTCGCCAAAGATCGTGGAAACGTCGAAGCTGCTCTTGCCGAATTGACCGCGTCCCTGACAAAACATGCAGCAGTGGCCGCGGCAGTGGGGAAGAAGGTTGCAGCGGAGACTGGCTGGACTTATTTGGGGGTCGATCCTACTCCCGCACCCTTGGGGGACGTATCCATAGGGGCGGCCATCGAAGCTTTCACTGGCGCAAGGTTCGGCTCCAGCGGGACGCTCACTGCGGCCAGTATCATCACGGCCGCAGTAAAAGCCGTACCAGAGAAGCAAGTCGGCTACTCCGGATTGATGGTGCCTGTGATGGAGGACAAGATTTTGGCACAGCGGTGGGCCGAGTCCACTTACAACCTAGACTCATTGCTTGCCTATTCGGCAGTTTGCGGCACTGGTTTGGATACCGTTCCTCTCCCAGGGAATATCAGCTTGGAACAGATGGAACACATTTTCGGTGACGTGGCCTCGCTCGCAACGAAATGGAACAAGCCCCTCTCGGCACGCCTTCAGCCTATTCAGGACAAGAAACCGGGCGATCAGACGAATTTCCAGGATCCGTTTCTCTTCAACACCACGGTGCACCCTCTGCCGTAGTTTGTTTTGGCGCGTCCTTTCTGGCTCTGCCGCGCACGGTGTTTGGGCACCGATGCAGCTTAAAAAACCAAGTCACGCCGCGGAAGCATCTGTTTAAGAAATGATTGCAATCAGCGGTGGTACGACTTATAAAGGGTCCAGTAAGTGGTCCAAGCCCCAGGTACCGATAGCCAAAGTTAGATTGGTTCTCAGAGTTTCATCAATCCCAAACCCCGAAGCGACTAGTGGCCAAAGACCACGTCAACAAGAGTATACGATGGAGCAACTGCTCGAAGCGGAACAAAGAGCCGCGGAGTGGATGAAAAAGACAAACAGGATTCCGCCGTCATCGATCGAACACCCTTCCAATCAGCCCCCGATTGAGAGAGAATGGTGCCACGAGCGCGTGACCGGACATTCCCGAACCAGAAGCGCTTGCCTTGATTGTAGTGTTTGTCTCACCGCTAGCTCAACCTGCAGTTCGTCTCCGAAGATACAATTGTTGTTTTAATCAACCCGTCACCTCAAGGTTTTACTACGTCGACCTGTGAGGAGCGCACCTTCAATGCGATCGATGTTAGTGTTTAGTGCGCCACCCAGATATTGGCACCGTCAAACGCGACGCCCTGTGGAATTCCGGCGTAAGGGAGTTTACCCCAAAACAAAAGAGCCGGAGCATTCGCTCCGGCCCTGGTTTCGTGATTGGATTTTTCTGACCTAGTTCCCTGTCAAATCATCGGGAGTCGTCAAGAACTAGCAACGGTAGATCGCCAACATCACTAGGGTTTGGGATTCACGGGTATGCCACGAGATGGGCCTCGCCTGCCTCAGTATGCGATCTCATTTCCGGTTTGCGACGACTTTCATCCAGCCACGATTGGAACATTAATATGTCCCAAACGAGATAGGCCCAGTTGTGCCTCCCGGTAAGGTGCTCTTGCCAGATGTTTCGGATTGGCTTGGGATTGAAGAAGCCCTCACGTCGCAGACGGTTCTCCCCGAGAAGAGCTTCGGCCCAATCCCGGAGTGGACCGCGCAGCCATGAATCGATCGGAATACCAAAGCCAGACTTCGGACGCTCGATAAGTTCGCGAGGCACATAGCGATGAAGAAGCTGGCGAAGAATCCACTTCCCTTCCCGCCCACGGATTCGCAGCGATAATGGAAGCTTCCACGCAAACTCTGCCAGGCGATGATCCAAAATCGGCACGCGACTTTCAAGGCCGACCGCCATGGTCGCACGATCTACCTTTACCAAAATGTCATCAGGCAGATATGTCATCGAGTCCAGATACATCATTTGCTCGGCAGCGTTTTCAAGATTGACCTGGTTAAAGTTCGTGAGTAAGGTATCGGGTTCGAGAGCATCATTCACAACATGAGTCGGCTGGTTCCAATGTGAGGCAAGCCGGTAATACATTTCATATGCATCCTGGCTCCCCATGACGCTGGCGAGCTTGTGCAACTTATAGCCAGGCATGCGCTGCCTCATCGCCTTCGGGAGAATAGGGCTCAGAGCGCGGAAGAGTTTGTCCCATACATCAGGCGCCAAGGCCGTGATGGTCGCAGCACTCAGCTTTCGGAGCGCCAGTGGAAAAGGCTTTAGGTTACGCCAGAGTGCCCCACCCCAGGTATGACGATTGTATCCGCCGAAGATCTCGTCGCCGCCATCGCCGGATAGGCTCACGGTCACACTTTGTCGCGCCAAGCGCGCCACGAGAAAGGTGGGGATCTGCGAAGAGTCCGCGAATGGCTCATCGTACATTTGAGCCAGGTTGGGGATCACCTCCATCGCCTCCTGCGATGTTGCGCACAAGTCGGTGTGGTCGGTTTGCAGGTGGCGCGCGACTCGCACTGCATCGGCACCTTCGTCGTACTCTTTGTCTCGCGAGCTTATCGAAAATGTTTTTATCGGCACGCCGCTTTGCGCTTGCATCAGCGCGACAATGGCAGACGAATCGATCCCGCCGGAAAGGAAAGCTCCCAGCGGCACATCGGAGTTCATTCGGATCTTCACGGCGTCCCTCAGGAGGCCATCCAACATCTCCACGGCATCGTCTTCGCCGCATTGAAGCGGGTTCGCTGCGCCCGTTTCGGCAACTTCCCTCAAAGACCAATACTGTTGCATCGTGCCATTGAAGTCATCCGCAGAAACAGTCAGCACGCTGGCAGGAGGCAGCTTTTTCGTATTGCTATAAATGGAGTACGGAGCTGGAATGCAATTGTGGCGCAGGTAGAGTGCGACCGCACCCCGATCAACCTCGTCTGTAAAGTGAGGGTGGACACGCAAGGCCTTTAACTCAGACGCAAAGAGGAAGCGGTCCGGAGTCGCATAATAATAGAGCGGCTTTTCGCCAAAACGGTCTCGAGCCAGGGTCAGCGTTCGATCGCGGCGGTCCCAAAGCGCAAAGGCAAACATCCCATTAAAGCGCTTGACCGAATTCAATACGCCCCAACGTTCGAAAGCCGCGAGCATTACTTCGGTATCGGAGTGTCCGAGAAAAGATATCTGCGCATCCTCGGCAAGGAGGTCTCTTCGCAAGTCTTCACAGTTATAAATCTCCCCGTTGAAGACGAGAGAGTAGCGTCCGAAGAATGACTGCATGGGCTGATGTCCGGCTGGCGAGAGATCCAAAATAGCAAGTCGCCGCATGCTAAGCGCGATACCAGCCGCAGCATCCACCCACACACCGCCATCGTCTGGCCCGCGGTGCCGAAGAGTGTCGGCCATCCGTAACGCAATACGTCGCAATTCTTCAGCAGGAAACTGCGACGTCGATTCTAGAATTCCAGCAATACCGCACATCAGATCCACCTTACAGGTTTTGGAGGCTCCGCGCCCCCAGACCAAGCTAAAGAAAAAACCAGCACCTTCAGAACCATACTCGGCCAGCAATTGCTATCTTTACCCAAGCGCGCGCTCACCAAGTTCGGTTGCGTAGCACGAACACAACATGAAGCCAAAGGAAGCCACTAGAAAGAACATCAGACCATGTCTTGGCAGGATTTCATAGTTGCGGACAGGTAACCCGGGCCGTTGTAGCGGCGATGCCCAACCCAGCATTGTTGCTAGTCAAACGCGTTAGCTGGGGTCTGCTGTGGAATGGCCATGAACTTTGGAACCCAATCTTCCATCACCGCCAAGTGTTCCCGTGCGTCCGGCTCACTTAAGAATTTAACGTTGCTGTATTTCGGATCCTGGTAGTTTGTCACTTTACCGCTCACGATGGCATCCAGAACCTGTTGAATGCCGGCTTCAATTTTCCACACAGGCTCAAATCCGAGCGCTTCCCGGATCCGGCAAAACTCGACCCGATAATTTCGCCGATCAACGTTGTCCTCGGTGCAGCGCAGCACAGATCCTGGCACCATAGCTCGAATAAGTTCGCCGACTTGGCCGAGGGTCCGGTTCTGCTCATCACACCCTACATTGAAAATGAGCAGGGAAACCGATTCTGATCTTGCGTCGAGCGCGGACATGACAGCGCGACCTGCGTCATGCACATGCAAGAACGGCCGCCATTGATCCTTGCCGTAAACCGTAATTACTTTCTCGACCAGCGCCTTAGCGGCAAGAAGATTCACTACCAGATCGAAACGTGTCCGGCCCGACAAGCCGTAAATAGTGCCAAATCGCAGGATGACCGGCTCGAAGCCGTCACCGCGCAAACCCAACAGCACATTCTCGGATGCGATTTTGCTGCGCGCATAAAGCGAAACCGGCTTCAGCGAGGATTTCTCGTTCAGAATCTGGTCGCTGGCTCCGTAAACGGAACAGCTGCTCGCAAATACGAATCGTGAGATCCGGTTTCCCTTGGCGACCTGGGCGATCATGCGAGTGGCAATCAGGTTAATCTGGATGGTTAACTCCTCGTCCAGCGCACAAGCCGGGTCGCCGACAAGCCCGCCAAGATGAATCACCGATTTCATGTCTCGCATAGCCGCGACCACCGTATCCACATTGCGAAAATCTCCTCGGTGAATCTCCAGATTAGGATGTTGGAGAACTGGGTGGAGTGGTTCTTCTCCATACAAAAAACAATCCAAAACGCGCACGTGATAGCCGCGGTCCAGCAACTTTGGCAGCAATGCAGATCCGATGTAGCCTGCACCTCCGATCACTAACACGCTCTGTTTATCTTGCTCAACGGATGCTCGCAGTAGTTGATTCTCCTGAATTACCAGATGCTTCCACAACTTTGCCCAAAGCCTTGCTACAAGCAGAAAGACAGAGCCGCTCGCAAAAGCCAGCAACAGAGATGAACGTGGAAATGCGGGTTGTAATCTTACAAAGTACAAACAGAGCGCGACAATGGAAAACAGCAGGGCCACTGATCGCAAGATGACAAGCGCTTTATATTTACCGCTGTACGAGCGCCCCTTGGTATAAAAACCCATAGCATAGAAAAGGAAGGGAGCGAGCGCGCTGATCAGAAGAGCGGCAGGCAGCCATATACTAATCAATGAGATAAGACGTAAGCGACCGAATACTATCTGCGGCACAAGGGCTAAGAATAAGGACGCGTTCAAAAGTGCGAGGTCAGCCACAACTCGCACCAGAATTTCAAGGCGGACTTTGGACTTACGCATTGTTGCTAATCCTCTTTATTTAGCCGTGGGATCAAGATAGAGAGTTTAATTTCTGCTGTCTCGCGTACTAAAGTGTCGCGAGCTCTATTACTCGCTTGACCGTCTCACAAGTCATTTCGAGGTGAATATCAAGAAGGGTAGGATGGACCAAGAACATGAGACTGGTGTCGCCCAACTCACGAGCTACAGGCAAACGTGCCGGCGACCGCAATTCTCCTGCAAAGGCGCGTTCCAGATAGATTTCGCTGCAGCTTCCCGAAAAACAAGGCACGCCGGCAGTTGTGATCTCTGCCATGATGCGATCCCGGTCCCATCCGGGACGAAGCCGTTCGCTGCGGACAAATGCGTAATATTTGTAAAAGGAATGCCCGATCTCGGAGGGCGGCTCAGTGACGCGGAGCGCTGGCATCGACCGAAAACAACCTGTCAAGCGGGCAGCATTTTTTCGGCGAATCGCGACCCACTCGGGGAGCTTTCGCAATATTACGCGCCCTAACGCGGACTGCATTTCCGTCAATCGCCAGTTCGTGCCGAATGATTCATGGAGCCAGCGAAATCCCGGAGGATGCTCGCGCCGAAATACCGCATCGTAACTCTTGCCATGATCCTTGTAACTCCAGGCGCGGTTCCAAAGTTGCTCATCGTTCGTGATCAACATGCCACCTTCGCCACCGGTGGTTAAGATTTTGTCCTGGCAAAACGAAAACGCTGCCATGTGTCCCATTGAGCCTATTGGCTTACCCTTGTAGGTGGCGCCATGGGCCTGGGCACAATCCTCGATCACTTTGAGCCCATACTCGTTCGCTAACTCGAGTATTGGGTCCATGTCGCACGGCCACCCGGCCAAGTGAACGGCAATGATGGCTTTGGTCTTCGCCGTGATCGCTGGTCGAATGGTTTCCGCCGTGATGTTCTGGCTATAGCGGTCTATATCAACGCAAACCGGAAGCGCTCCGCGCATAACCACGCAACTGGCGGACGCAATGAAAGTGCGGGACGTAGTAATAACTTCATCTCCCGCTCCAATTCCCAGGGCATGGAGGGCCAATTCCAAGGCCAGCGTTCCATTGGCTACGCATATTCCATATTTTGTTCCGACATGATCGGCAAACTCAATCTCGAACTGACGGCCTTCCTGTCCAGTCCAGTAGTTCACCTTCCCAGAACGAAGGACCGAAGCAACGGCCTCGATTTCATCGCTTGCAAAGTAAGGCCAGGGTGAAAACGGCAAAGTCGCATGCGCGGGGACGTGCGCGATTTGTTTTTGAACCGCTGCAGTAGTCATAGGAGTTGTGAAGGAAAGAGTTAGATTTGGCAGGCCTGTAAAACTATCTGCCGGCTGCGATGGACAACTCGGCGCTGCGCTCGCGCGCAGGGATGCCCAGCACCGTGGTTCGCTCTCCGACATCGCGGGTAACGACGGCACCTGCTCCCACAACAGCGCCGGAACCGATATGAAGATATTGCAAGACTTGTGCTCCCGTCCCGACCAGCACACCCTCGCCAATAACGACGCCTCCCGAAATGTTGGCTCCTGGATTGACCACAGAACCGCGGCCTATGCGAACTTCATGGCCCAAGGTGCAGCCGAAGTTACAGAGTGCGAAAGCTTCCAGGGAGACGTTCACCGTCGCGACCACACCTGCTCCGATGAAGCATCCATCACTAAGGCTGGCTGAGTCGACGTCGATGATGGCCGTTGGATGTACAAGCGCTGGCCAGGAGATATTGTTCTTCAGGCAACCGAGTTCCATGGCTAAACGCAGTCGAACCGAAGGGCTGCCAACGCCCATGGCGAGGGCATCGACTGAACTCTTGTGCTGATCAAGCCAGTCAAAGTCGCCTACGACTTCATCACGACTGTCCCGATCCCCTAAGCGAGAACGGTCACTGACGATGTAGCCAATGAACTCGAATCGCTGCTCGACCTGATTGATCCACTTCAGCGTCGATGCCACCTCGCGAGCCATTCCTCCAGCGCCAATGACTGCAATTCGCTGCAGTTTCATACGATGTTGCCTTGGTCCGGTCTTGCGTCCAGCCCTCGAAACTCCGGCATGGTGGCGTGACCCGGCTTCGCGATTCCTTCACGTCTTATTACTTGCCAGACGGTCTTAGTCAGAATGGAAAGGTCCAGCCAGAAACTCCAATGGTCGACGTACCAAACGTCGAATTCGAATCTTTCATTCCAATTCAGCAGGTTCCTGCCATTGATCTGAGCCCATCCAGTGATTCCGGGCCTTACAGCATGACGGCGCATCTGCTCGGGAGAATAACGTTCGAGATACTTCGCCAACAGTGGACGCGGCCCGACCAAGCTCATTTCTCCGCGAATCACGTTGATCAGTTCAGGAACCTCATCCAGGCTGGTGCTACGAAGCAATCGCCCCAAACGGGTTAGCCGATCGGCATCGGGAAGCAACCGGCCGTTTTCATCGCACGTGTTGGTCATCGTCCGGAACTTCAGACATTCAAAGCGAGATCCAAAGAAGCCAGCTCTTTCCTGCCGAAATAGCACTGGAGAGCCGAGGCTAAGCTTGATGAGTATCGCAATGACCATCAACAACGGAGAGAGCAGCAGGAGCGCGCCAGTGCCCAGAATTACATCGAGAAACCGCTTTGATAATGGGATTTTGTTCTCGGATGCTGTCTCCGGGCAGCCAAGCTTCTCTTCGATCAACCCCCGATAGAGATGGATCAGTGCATCCCAAATAACCTCGGGCTGAAAGTCTCGCTCTGTGTGCTCGCGACCAGCCTTTCCCATTCGCCTCCGCAAATCCGGGTCAGCCAGGAGCTTGCTCACCGACTCTGCGAGGGCGGTCGCATCTCCGACGGGCACAATTAAGCCAGTCACTCCGTCGATGATCGAATCCGCCGCGCCGGTTGCCGTAGTTGTCACCACGGGAACGCCGCTAGCCTGCGCTTCGAGCGGTGCGCCGGGGAAACCTTCACGATAAGTGGGCAGGGCTAGCACATCCATCAATAGGTAATAAGGAGCGGTGTCGCTTACGAATCCCGGACGAATAATTGCCGTCTCTGACTCAATGTAGCGGCGCACTTCGGGTTCAACCGGGTCGCCTGGCTCAAAGTCTCCAACCAGCAGTAAGTGTAGCTGCGGGTACGTTACACGCAGTTGTTGAAAGGCTTCCACCAGCTGCCGAATGCCTTTGTCTTTGACCAATCGCCCAACAAAGCCGACCACGGGCGCGCCTGGCGGGATCCCGAGCTTGCCGCGAAGAGTTTCTATTTCTGGCGAGTTCCGGTTTGCCTCGGAGAATCGCTTGGTGTTGACCCCTCGGCTTCCTTTTACCAAGACTGTAGACTTTTCCGGTGAGACCAGATTCAAGTTGATCGCGCGTTCACGCAAGCTTGGACTAACGCAAACCACGCGATGAGAGCACGCACACGTCAGCCACTCGGCTGCCAGCAATATCGCTCGTTTCGGTCCTCTGACAGTTTCCAGCCGTAATCCACGAAGCGTATATACCCGACAAGGAACCCGCGCTAACCACGCGGCGACGCCGGTTAGCAGACCCGCTTTCGGCGTGCTGACATCGGTAACGGTCGGGCGAACCCGCCGTATTGTCCAGTAAAGTTTCCAGAGTGAAGCCAGATCCTGAATCGGCGTGATCTGCCGTTCCATGGGGACGGCAATACTTTCGACCCCCTCCTTTGCGGATACCTCAGTCAAATACGCGCCAGGGGAAGACAGCAAAACCGGTTCTATGCCTGCGCTCCGCAAATGCGTCAGCAGGCCGCCGCTGTATAAGCTGCAAGCCAGTGGAGACGTGACTGCGATGAGAAGGCGTTCGTGGTTCATTTATGTCTGTGAGACTGGTTGCGAATGAGGAAGATACTGATACTCTCGCCGCAGAAGGGATTCGTATATCTGCTCCCATTGGTCCACGACGGATGTCAGACTGTAGTGCTTTGCTACATGCTCTCGTCCAGCCAAGCCCAGGGAGCGTCTCGATTCAGTGGATAGCTGTTCGATCCGTTGCATCGCCTCTGCCAAAGCCTCAGGGCTCTTCGCGGGTACCAAGAATCCACTGATTCCGTCGAGAACGATTTCGCTATTGCCGCCGACGTCCGTAGCTACGATCGGCAAAGCCGAGGCGCTTGCTTCCAGCAACACCATCGGCAAACCTTCCCATGCCGAAGACATCACGTACGCATCCGCAGCCGTCATGAGAGCGGGGATGTCCTTGAGGATTCCCAGGAATCGGATCCGATCAGAGATGCCAACGTCTGCCGCGAGCCGTTCGATAGACTCGCGCAAGGGGCCATCCCCGGCAATCAGCAAGATGCTACCTTTTGACAAGCGAGCTATTGCCGCTAGCAGGTTGGGATAATCCTTCGGGACATCCAGTCGCCCCACTGCTAACCACGTAAACCGATCTTCAACGCCAAGACTCTTTCGCATTCTCGCCCGCGTCTCGGTATCGGATTGAAAGGTTTGAAGTGGTACCCCGTTTGGAACGACCTTCAGTTTGTGTGATGGAACGGCACCAATCCTTATGTATCGCTTGGCAGCGGCGCCGCTAACGATGGTAGTGAGATCAGCTAGTCGATCTGTCGCTCGGTAGGCCAGTTCTTTCCACCGGGCGCCCTCGGTAACGCTGTGCGCGGTAGAGATGACCACTGGGACTGGGGCAAATAATCTCGATACTCTCCCGAGCAAGTTGGCGTGAACCATGTGTGTGTGCAGGATGTCCGGAGCCTCCGCCCGTAAAATACCTGACATCCGCAGCACGGCACGCGGGTCGGGAACGCCACGCCTCATGCCGAGAGATGAGACTTTGATCCCCGAGGCTTCCAACGAAGACTGCAGTGGGCCCTCAGATATCATGCTCACGACGGTCGGCTCCCAGCCTCGTGATGCAAGCTCCTGAGCTAGAAGAACGAGTTGCGTCTCGGCCCCCCCAGGGAAGAGGCCGGTTATCAGGAACAATATGGAGTGGGACATGGAAGGTTTTCGTGTAGCTCTGCATCCTTCAATCTAATTTTTCGTCGGGCTACAACCGACGACTTGGAGGCCAGCAGCAGCGTTAAGACGAGGGGCAAAACCATTACGCGTTGTCTTGCGAGCAACCCAAAATTGCTCAACGAGACCGAAAAAACAATGGAAAAAATCAGAAAGAAACAAATTGAGAAGATAATCAAGGGAGTGTCCCTGGCATTGAGCACGACCCTGAAGAGAGAATCTCGCCGGAGTACCACTAGAAAAAGTAGAACCACACCTTCGCAGGAGGCGATGAGCGCGGGCCCGTTGTTTGTCTCCCAGGGAAAGGGCCTAAACATGAGGAAAGGCGCTTGAGCCAATCTGCCGATTTGCGTTGAGCTTTCGTCACCGAACGCCGATCCGCCGACTTGGTTATATTTGTACGAATAATCAGACATGGCTTGAGCATCCTCAACACTGCCCAACTCTAAGGAGTTTCGGGCGTAGGTCACCACCCCCACAGAAATCGCAAGGAATAACGGGAAGAGCAGAAATTTCAAACCGATCATTTTACGACTTGATTTGATATCACCAAGCAGATAGCTCGCGACCAAACTGATCACAACAAAGGCGCCAATGTGTGGTCTAACCAGCGTCGCGAGTGGTAATCCGATCAATATGGCCGCCCACCCCTTAGTGTCAAAGCGCCGGGCGATGCCATATGAAATCAGACCAAGGGCAAGCATCATTACAGCATCCTTGCCAAAAGTGGCTGTCCAATACACCAGAGAGGGGAAAAGAAAAAAGAACAACGCCGCGATGTTTCGGTTCGCGCCTGGGAAAGCTACAACGAAGGCTCGATAAAAAAGAAACTGCCCCCAGAACGAAGCGATCGCAAATAAGACCATGGCAGCCGCGAGCGATGGCCCAATTACAGCGAAAAGACAGGCGCCGATTTCTATGATGAGATTGGTGCCCCATAACTGATGCAGGGAAAACACGTCGGTGAGATAGGTGACCGAACCAGCCAACTGCCTTGCGCTGTCGAAATACAACCCTTTGACGTCCGAGAGTTGGAACGCCGGCAACGCTGTGTATATCCACGCTGCTAACAGTTTCGCAACTGATGCGACAATCATCACCCTGAACAAAAATGGATTGTTGCGCGCAATGACGGCTATCAAGGCAATGCAGATGATAACGATTGACGGAATCACTATCGCGGCTAGATCAAAACCACCCTCAATAGGAATGCAGAATAGCACTCCAGCGGCCAATAATACTGCGAATGCAAGTGGATAAACCCAAGTGGGCTTCATGATCAGAAAACGTTGTTGAGAGAAGCTTTAGAAACACGCGCGATCGGGACTTGAATATACGTACAGAAATTTTGACGCCAGCAACTCGGAGTCGGGGGCAATGCAATTCAATAGATCAAGAAGGGCCCTCTTCGCGTAGGCCTTGCCTTGGCGCAGTAGCCAATACTCCCGAAGGCTTAGCCCGGCACGCCTACCCAATTCCAGTGCGGCGGATGGCGATACCCATGAAACGTGATCCGCGTTCGTTACAAGCGTTCCACTCACAAAAGTAGACACAATGTGTTTTATCCAATAAGGGTTCGGGGTTGAAACGAGAATCAAGCCGCCAGGCGCCAAGTGCCGGCCTGCGAATTCCAAGAGGCGAACAGGACTGTTGACATGCTCGATGACATCTCCAATTACTACTCGCTCGAATCGTTCACCGAGATCTTCCTCCGAGGTGGCGTCGGCGAGCCGAACGTTATACCCCCTGCTGTTCAACAAGTCGATTCCCTCTGGAACAATGTCGATTCCTAAGATGTGCGAGGCACGCTCTCTAATGTAATTATGCTTCCACGTGGGTTGTTCGATGTGGCCGATATCGTGCTCCACGACGCCAATATCCAGCACGGAGCGGCTTGTGACAAATTCATCTATCCAATTGAAATAACAGGAGCGGCTTTTTCGTAGCCGCTTCAATTCGTTAGCAATAGGCTGCAAGACATGTTGGGAAATAGGGTCATCACTTATCTGCGTCCAGTTGAGCGTTTGCATGAGATTCCTTCCAGATGTGAATCAGAAACTTGTTTCAATCTCGAATTCTGGTCGGTAGACCGTGTGTTTAAGCGTCGACTGACGTCCGGCATTTCTCAACTCAAGCATTACGCCGATCGCGAAGCCGATGACTTGTGATATGGCGCCTGTGAGCAGCGCCAGGGCCGCGCCCATCAATCCGTACCTCGGTATGAGCTCCCACGATAGAATCACTGTGGTCAGGGTTGACGTTCCAACAACTACGAGCGGGACCTTGAAAGAGCGGGCAGCGGTTAGGCCATACCCGAGGAATGAAGCCACTGCCAGGATGCTTGTCGTTGCGACCATGACCAGAAAGACATTCAGATGGCGGGCATACTCCGGTCTATAAACTAACGAAAGCACGGACCGTCCGAAAAACACGGCAGTGGGCACACCAACAATCCCAATCAGCAACCCCAATAGGACAAACTTGCGGAGCAGTGATTTGAATCTATCGAACTGCCGGTCGGCGAACATTCGGGAAAGCCGGGCCGCAGCTGACTGCCCAAGGGCATTGATCACCAGGCTTGCCGCCGTACCCAAGTATGCGAGCGATGCATAGATGCCAAACTCACTCGGCCCCTTGTAGTGCTCCAATATGTATCTTGGAATGTTGGTATTCAGCGACATCAGAGCCATGACGAATCCCAGAGGCAGGCTCGTCAAAGCCAGCCGCTTAAGAATCCGAACGTCGACCCTCAGCAGTCTGCGTTGGAGTCCATCAGTCCGCCGTACGACGCCGAGGTCGTAACTGAGGAAGACGAGCAGCCACGTAAGGCCCATGGCAGCGACTGCTGTAGCCAAACTACGGGACCGCCAAAAAGCGAGAGTGAAAATGAGAATGGATGCAACGCCCTTGAGGGTCAAAGAGGTCGCAAGCTGATCCAGTCTTTCGTGCTTTTGCATCAAGCCCAGAGTCACGTCGCTCAAACACTCGACGACTTTGGCCCCGGCCACTAGAAGCACGATCGTTGACGTATAGCGGTCGTATTGCGAACACAAGACAACAGTGACTATGGCTGCGAAACCCAGGGTTGTGGCGATACAACGGAGAGTGAAGTAGTCCGCGAATGCAAATTCGGACCGCGAGTCGGTGGCTTCCACGCCACGAAGCTGCAGATTCGTAAACATGAATATCGGAGCTGCAATGGCGAGTCCGAGCGCAAATTGCCCGACGATCGCCGCGCTTCCGAGTTTTGCCAAAACGGAAAGCATTCCCCATTGACAGCCGTAATAAATCAGATTTCCCGCCAGTGTCCAACTAAATGCAACCCGCAGCGAAGGCACGACGACCGCGGGAGTCTTTTCGGGGGTGGGGGGGGCAGTGTCGGGAACAGGCACTGTACCTAGGAGAGTCCCAGTTCTGGAAAGGCCTTGCACTGCAACTTCCAGTTCACGTTCCATGACGGTCTTGCATTCAAGCGTCAATTTCCTGTGTTCTCCTCAGGCGTTTCATGTCAATAAGTGTCTATAGCTGAGTCGCCGTTAATTCCCAGACGTTCCCTGCAGGTCACTTATGGAACGCGGTAGATCGTTGCACTCGCCGCTGCGGGGACAGCCGTCATGGATACTGCTTTGAGCGCACCTCGAGCCGTACTGCTGGGGACGAATAGAATGTCGTTATCTTGCATCGCTATGTCAGCGGCCTTTGAAGCGAAAATCTTTTTCAGGTTGATGGGGATTTCCTGTCGCCCGGTCGCGGTTGTACGAATCAGTCTTACGGAGCCCTTGGCTGCCGTGTAGTTGACGCCCTGCGCCAACGCTACTGCCTGTAGGATGGAGAGCTGCTCGTCATGATCCATGGGGAAGCCACCGGGCCGAACTACATCCCCGACTACGTAGACCACGCCAGTCTTTTCCACGAAGATCGTGTCGCCTGGTAAAATCTCGGGATTGTTTTCCGGCTGAGGAGCGGTTCCTGCGGCCATTTTAACGGTTTGGGGCTGCTCGGGATGACCACTGTGCGTGATGACAATAGCCGTGCCAGCCAAAGGCGTGAGTCCTTCCGCCAGCGAGAGATAGTCGAGCAAACGATGCGCGCCGAAAGCGGGATAATTGCCAGGTTTGTGCACCTCGCCGACGATCGAAACGCCTTGCGTCGCGTACTCGGAGATGAATACTGTGACTTGCGGGTCTTTGAGGAAGCCGCCGGCAATGAACTTCTGGCGAATCAGACTCTGAGCGTCTGCCGCCGTCAACCCCTGCAGATGAACCGTGCCTACCAGCGGCAGAATCACGTCGCCGGTGTTGCTCACGCGTAGTTTACCGCTGAGTTCAGGGGTATCGAAAACGCTCATCTCAACCAGGTCGCCGGCGCCTATCGGGCCCGCCGCGCCGCTTCCGAAGCCGCTGCTGCCTCCGAGCGTGGCTGGTCCGCGATCTTGGGCAGACGCGCTTGCGGCAAGTGTCAACACAACCAGCAGCGTAGCGTAGCAAGTGCAATTCTTTAGTTGATTCATGAGGGTAGGCTCTCTGAAGTAGGCAGATGGGCACCATTTCCATTGCCGTTACCATTTCCATTGCTGTTGTCGCCGTCGTGATAGTAGTAACGGTAGTCGGATCCGTAGTGTCCGTAGTAGCCTCGATACTCAACTGAGTCGAAGGCGAGGTCGTTCACGACAACTCCGGCAATGTTTGCCCGGACTTTCCTGAGGACATCGCGTGCACGCAGAAGAGATTGCCGACCGGTCTTTTTGGAACGGGCGATGAGGACGACCACGTCAGCATTCCTGGCGCAGACCACGGCGTCGGTTACTGCGAGTACTGGAGGCGTATCAATTACGATGTAGCGGAATTCTTCGCGCCAGCCTCGCAAAAGTTGCGGCATAGCATCAGACGCCAGCATTTCTGATGGATAGGGCGGCATGTGTCCGGCGGGAACGACATGCAAGCCGGGGATCTCGTCAACCTTGACGATCATCGATTCTGGCGCCTCGGTGCCTGCGAGGCACGCGCTCAGACCCTTGGTGCCCGAAATGCCCAGATATTTGTGAATTGTGGGACGACGCATGTCTGCGTCCACCAGCAGCGTTTTCTGCCCGGTCTGGGCCAATACGACCGCCAGGTTGAGAGCGGTGAAACTTTTTCCTTCCTGCATCATGGCACTGGTTACCATAATGACCTGCGGCGGCGTACCCGGCGAGGAAAGGAGCAGTGAAGTCCGCAGCGCCCGGAAGGCTTCCGCGCTGCTGGAATTGCGATGCTCCATGGTGACAGGTTGAATGAATTGCCGGGTGGCGGTGCGGCCCACCAGTTTGTGCGCATTCTTGCCTTCCACAACGACGCTCGGGATCACGCCGAGCGAAGGAAGCGAACAGTAAGCCTCAATGTCTTCCGGAGTGCGGATGGAGTTGTCGACATTCTCGACGACGAAGGCCAAGGCCATGCCGAACAAAAGACCGCCCATGCAACCGAGTGCGATGTTCAGAGGGATCCTCGGTTCAACCGGTTCAATTGGTGTGCTTGCGGGATCGACAATATTAATGTTGCTGGATTTCAGCCCTGCCAAGATTCCAGCTTCCTTAAGCTTCTTAAGCAATCCTTCGTAAAGGTCGCGGCTCGATTCAACATCGCGCCGCATAATCGCGTATTGAATGGCGTCTTCGTTCAGCTTGTATGCGTCCTGCTTCTGTCTGGCGAACGAAGCTTGTAGCATCTCTTCGGACTTCAGTGCGGCTTTATACTCGGCGTGTACCGCGTCCCCCACCTTTTTTATTTCCTGGTTAATACTGAGATCGAGTTCATTCATTTGCGATTGCAGTTGGAGGACCCGAGGATACGAAACCCCGTACTTGGCAGCGAGTTGGGCATATTGAGATCTGGCTTCGGAGCGAGCCTTGTATAGTGCTCCGAGAACGCTTTCCGGGGCAATGTTCGCGATCAGTTCCGGATTCTCCGTCATGGCGATGCGATACTTCGCCTCTTTCACAATGCGATCAGCCTCGGCGGCGGAAAGTTGCTTGTTAAGTTCCTCCAGCTTGTCGGTGATGATGTTGTGGGTCTCGTCCGTTCCCAGGATGCCTACCTTCTTCTGATAAGCGATGAGGGCCTCTTGAGAAGTTTCGGCGCGCTTCTTAAGATCATCCAGTTGATGGGTTAGCCAGTCGGAGGTTTGTATGGTGGCTTTATATTTGGTCTGGAAGTTGTGCTCAATATAGTTGTTGGCCACGGCATTCGCGACATCTGCTGCCAGGTACGGATCCTTGCTGCGGAAGTGAACGTCAATGATCTGTGTCTTGGGAACCAGTTGGACATTGAGGGACTTGTGAAACAGGTTGACCAGCTTGGCGCGTTTCTGGAGAGTCAGAGTGTCAAAATCTGGCGCTGAATCGAAGAGTTGTCCTGCGAATCCTTTGTTGTGGTGAAGTCCCAACTGCTTGATGACACTGGTTGCGATGGTGTCGCTTTGTACGATCCGGATCTGAGTCTCCAGTTTCGTATTCATATCGAGACCAATCGGCATTGCCATCTGCTCGAGACCGAGGTCACTTGAACCTTCAAGGTCGAGCAAGAGCCGGGACGATGCCTCGTAGCGCTTGGGAAGAAACAGGGAAACGGCGGTAACCAGAAGTACGACTACAGCCAGACTTCCGAGGACCAGCCAGCGGCGTTTCTGGAGTACCCGCCAGAATTGGACGATGGAAATCTGGTCATCCTGAGAATCAATGATCACGGGCTGAGCATCGGAGAAACTGAACTTCTCCAGTTCGATCTTTCTATTAATGGTTAAGGGGTTGTCTGTCATGGCATCCTTAATCGGCAGCAGGTGAAATCGTCTGAATCACAGAACGTTCGCCTTCAGACAGTGCAAATTCCGGTAACATCGCCGTCATCCAGAAGCTGGTATAGGTTGCGATTGCATCATCCATGTTCGCGGTTGAGCCTTGATCTCCAATCAGAAGCGATTGCAATCCCTGGTGAGCCGCTACTAACGCCGCAAGACTGAGGGCTGCCAGGGAGGGATCAAGGTCACGAATTAGACCTTTTGACACACATCGACACAGATATTCGCGAAGGGGTTGAAACAGTGGTACCAGATGCTTGCGTAGAATGCGCTCTGCACCATTCTCCAGCTCAAACAAGCTTAGATAAAGCAATCGAATCGTCTCAGGGTGCTGGTACACAATCTCCACCAGCAACTCAATAATCCCCGGCAAAGCGGATCTGGGATTTTCATCACTCTCCAACCGGATGCGTAGTTCGCGGCTAATGCGAATCCTCCGCAGACGGGACTCCGTTGCCGCCCAGAACAGGTCTCGTTTCCGAGGGAAATGACGGAATACT
>Ga0210396_10000620_pt1 | contig 44599 bp, 39 predicted proteins | sample IncBWH17OmetaG_FD_155466 | JGI IMG/M metagenome (GOLD analysis project Ga0210396, IMG submission 155466) | Forest soil microbial communities from Barre Woods Harvard Forest LTER site, Petersham, Massachusetts, United States - Inc-BW-H-17-O ... | reverse complement strand
TCGCCGACGCGGTAAAGGTGACGTTGGGTCCCAAGGGCCGCAACGTCGTCCTGGAGAAGAAGTGGGGCGCCCCCACGATCACCAACGATGGTGTGTCCATCGCCAAGGAGATCGAGCTGGAGGACCCCTACGAGAAGATCGGCGCCGAGCTGGTCAAGGAAGTCGCCAAGAAGACCGACGACGTCGCCGGTGACGGCACGACGACGGCCACGGTGCTGGCCCAGGCCCTGGTCAAAGAGGGCCTGCGGAATGTCGCGGCGGGCGCCAACCCGCTGGGTCTCAAGCGCGGCATCGAGAAGGCGGTCGAGAAGATCACCGAGACGCTGCTCAAGGAGGCCAAGGAGGTCGAGACCAAGGAGCAGATCGCTGCCACCGCGGCCATTTCCGCCGGTGACCAGTCGATCGGTGACCTGATCGCCGAGGCGATGGACAAGGTTGGCAACGAGGGCGTCATCACCGTCGAGGAGTCCAACACCTTCGGCCTGCAGCTCGAGCTCACCGAGGGTATGCGGTTCGACAAGGGCTACATCTCGGGCTACTTCGTCACCGACCCCGAGCGTCAGGAAGCTGTCCTCGAGGACCCCTACATCCTGCTTGTCAGCTCCAAGGTGTCGACCGTCAAGGACCTGTTGCCGCTGCTGGAGAAGGTCATCCAGGCCGGCAAGCCGCTGCTGATCATCGCCGAGGACGTCGAGGGCGAGGCGCTGTCCACGCTCGTCGTCAACAAGATCCGCGGCACTTTCAAGTCGGTGGCGGTCAAGGCCCCCGGCTTCGGTGACCGGCGCAAGGCGATGCTGCAGGACATGGCCATCCTCACCGGCGGTCAGGTGATCAGCGAAGAGGTCGGCCTGACGCTGGAGAACGCCGACGTGTCGCTGCTTGGCAAGGCCCGCAAGGTGGTCATCACCAAGGACGAGACCACCATCGTCGAGGGCGCCGGTGACCCCGACGCCATCGCCGGGCGGGTGGCCCAGATCCGCCAGGAGATCGAGAACAGCGACTCCGACTACGACCGTGAGAAGCTGCAGGAGCGCCTGGCCAAGCTGGCCGGCGGTGTTGCGGTGATCAAGGCCGGCGCTGCCACCGAGGTGGAACTCAAGGAGCGCAAGCACCGGATCGAGGACGCGGTCCGCAACGCCAAAGCGGCCGTCGAGGAAGGCATCGTCGCCGGTGGTGGCGTGACCCTGCTGCAGGCGGCCCCGGCCTTGGACGAGCTGAAGCTCTCGGGCGACGAGGCGACCGGCGCCAACATCGTCAAGGTGGCGCTGGAGGCTCCGCTGAAGCAGATCGCCTTCAACTCCGGGCTGGAGCCGGGCGTGGTGGCCGAGAAGGTGCGCAACCTTCCGGCGGGCCACGGCCTGAACGCGGCCACCGGTGAGTACGAGGACCTGCTGAAGGCGGGCGTTGCCGACCCGGTCAAGGTGACCCGTTCGGCGCTGCAGAACGCGGCGTCCATCGCGGGGTTGTTCCTGACGACCGAGGCCGTCGTCGCCGACAAGCCGGAGAAGGCGGCCGCTCCCGCGGGCGACCCGACCGGCGGCATGGGCGGGATGGACTTCTAAGTCCCACTCCTCAACGGAAAAGCCCGGTCCCCTTGTGGGGCCGGGCTTTTCCGTACACGCAGCTATGGCTTAGGCCGGCTCAGTGAACACCACGCAGTCATGCAGGCAGCCCTTGGCCGCCGCGGGGGAGTCGGGGTCGGCCTCGCGGTGCAGCAAGGCGCGGGTGGGCACGACACCGCAGCGGGCGGTCTCGTCAGCTGAGTTTTCAGGGTCGGATAACTCGACGCAGCCGTCGACGATGAGCGAATAGCCGCCGGGCTGACGCGGGGGCCACAGCAGAGTGACGTCGCGGTGGTGGGCCAGGTTTTTCCGCGTGCGGCCCCCAATGAGGCCGATGTCGACGATTGCGCGGGGGCCGGCCGGGTCGTCGGAATGATCGCGCAGCACCGGTTCCACCGTCACGGTGTGCGCGTGGTAGCCGTCATCGACGGTGATCAGGTAGGCGAACGGGTAATCGGTGAGAGCGGCGGCCAGCCGCTTGAGGTCCACCTTCTTTGCGGTCTTGGCGCCCATGAGTTCGAGGATAGGCGTTGATGTGGCGCTACTCCGAAGAGTTGGGCTGCGAAAGGACCGGGTTGGGGATGTCGGGGTTGCGGTCGCTCCTGAAGAAGCCCGAGCTGGGGATGCCCTCGGCACCTGCGTCACCGATGCCCGCGTCCCCGGTGCCTACGTTCCGCAATCCCGAGTCATTACCGCCCGAGGTGACCAAGCCCGAGGGGAGTGTGGTTCTGAGGAGCGGGGTGGTGGCGTTCTGGCCATTGGCCGCGCTGACGATCGGGTTCGGCGGACTGGTAAAGGCCGGGGTTTCCGGGGCCTGGTTGAACACGTCGGAATTTGCGAAGCCCGGGTTGAAGCCGCCCGCACTTCCGCCGGCCGGGTTGACGACGCTCGGGCTGAGGTTCGCCGCGTTCAACCCGCCCGTGACGTTGCCGGGGTTGAGGAGGCTCGTGCCCGGGCTCGGGGCCGCAAACCCGGGTCCTGCGAGTCCAGGGTTCCCCAAGCCCGCGTTCATGGCGCCGTTGACGGTGTTGAACGAGCCCGAGTGCCCGATGCCCACGTTTCCGGTGCCGGAGTTGAAAAGGCCGATGTTTCCGGTTGCGGAATTCCCCACGCCGATGTTGCCGCTACCCCAATTCAAGCCGCCGAAGCCCGGCTGATGATTGCCGGTAAGCCCGAACCCGAAGTCCGCGTTGCCGGTATTTCCGAGGCCGATATTTGCGCTGCCGAAGCCTGTGCCGTTGTTTCCCGTGCCCCCGTAGCCCGCACTTTGGCTGCCGGCGTTTCCGGGGCCCGAGTTCGAACTGCCGTCGGTGGACCCCGTGCCAAAGAGTGCGTTGTACAGGCTGCTCAGGTTTGATTCGCCAACGCCTGGGGCCATACCGACGCGCCGGGGGCTGTGGGTGATGGTGTGGCCGCTGTTGCGGCCGCTGCCGAGGGTGTGCAGCAGCTGTCGCCAAGGCGCCAATCGCGCTGCCGCCGCCGACGCGTCGAAGTGGTAACCCGACATCGCGGCCACGTCCAGAGCCCACATCTGCTCGTACGCGGCCTCGATGTCCGCGATCGCCGGAGCGTTTTGCCCCAACCAGTTTGTGTTTGCCAACACCTGCATCAGGCCACGATTGGCCGCTACCACCGCGGGCTGCACGATGACCGCCAGCGCCGCTTCGAACGCGCCTGCGGCGACCGAGGCCTGCCCGGCGGCCTGCTCCGCCTGGACGGCCACCTGGCCGAGAAACGCCGCATACTGGGACGCCACTGCCATCATCGCCGCCGACGAAGGACCCAGCCATGAACCGCTGGCGAGGTCCTGTGTGACCGACCTAAAAGAAGCCGCCGACGACGCTAATTCCGAGGCCAGCGAGTCCCAGGCCGCGGCCGCGACAAGCAGCGGCCCCGAGCCGGGGCCGGCGAACATTAGTGCCGAATTGATCTCTGGCGGCAACCACGCAAAGTGCGGGTTTGTCACCAATCCAAACTACCGGGCGAGGCCCGCCGTCGTGGCCGTTTCAGCTGGAGATAGGAGCAGGTTGTCGGCCGCGGACCAACTTTCCGGGGCGTGCCTGGGTCGGCACCCCGTTCGCGGCGATCACCTCACCGGAGACCACCGTCGCGACGTAGCCGTCAGCCGTCTGGTCGAGGCGTCGACCGCCGGCCGGCAGGTCGTAGCTGATCACAGGTTTGTGCAGCCGCAGCGCGGCGTGATCGATGACGTTGAGGTCGGCCTTGTAGCCCACGGCGATGCGCCCGCGATCGCCCAGCCCGGCCACGCGGGCCGGCACGGAGGTGAGTTCGCGGACGGCCTGCGACACCGTGAACCGACCCGACGCGCGGTCCCGCGCCCAGTGCGCCAAGAAGTACGTCGAGTAGCTGGCGTCGCAGATCATGCCGTAGTGTGCGCCGCCGTCGCCCAGCCCCAGCACGACGTCGTCACGGTGCAGCAGCTCGCCGACGGTGTCCAGTGAGTTCTTCTCCAGGTTGCTCGTGGCGACCAGGAGCATGGCGCGCCCGTCGTCGTCGAGCAGCCGGTCGTAGGCCTCTTCCATCGGGTTCACACCCTTGGCCCGGGCCCGGGCCCCGATGCTGTCCGACGGGTTGGGTTCGTAGTTGGGGTTGTCTCCCAGCGCGAAGATCCAATCCCACATCTGGGCCACGTACAGGATCGGGTGCCCGACGCCGGGCTTGTCGGCGAGTATGCGGGCACGGACCTCGGGCTTGCGCATCTCGGCCACCCGCTCGGCCAGCGGCAGGTGTGCGATCTCGCGATAGCTGGGGTAGAGCACGAACGGGTTGGCGCTCAGCTGCAGCCCGATGATCAGCCCGATCGGGCGCGGCAGCAGCTGCGCGGTAAATCGGACCCCGCCGCCCGCATTTTTATTCGCCTTCTCCACCATGGTGATGGCATCCGGCCATGTGGGGTCACCCGAGTTGGCGACCACCAGTGTGAAGGTGACCGGCAGCCCGACGTCTTCGGCGACGTCGAAGACCGTCTGCAGCACCGGCTGGTAGCCGCCGGCCGGGATGTCGGGCACGAATTGGAGCAGGCCGCCGCCGGCGTCGACCACGCCCCTGGCGATCTCCTCGATCTCCTCGCGGGCGGCGTCGTAGCTCGGGATCGGCGAACCGCTTTCGGTCTTGTGGATCGTCAATCGCGAGGACGCGAAACCCAGCGCCCCGATCTCAATGGCCTCCTTGGCCAACGCCCGCATCTTCGCGAGGTCCTCGGCGGTGGCCGGCTCGCGGTCGGCGCCGCGCTGGCCCATCACGTAGACCCGCAGCGGGGAGTGCGGCAGATAGGCGGCCACGTCGATGTCGCGCTTGCCGGCCTCCAGCGCGTCCATGTATTGGGGGAAGGTCTCCCAGGACCACGGCAGGCCGTCGGTCATCACGACGCCGGGAATGTCCTCCACCCCGGCCATCACGTCGACCAGGACGTCGTGGTCTTCTTTGCGGCACGGCGCGAAGCCGACGCCGCAGTTGCCCATTACCACCGTGGTGACCCCGTGTGCCGACGACGGCGTCAGGCGTTCCGACCAGATGGCCTGGCCGTCGTAGTGGGTGTGCAGGTCGACGAAGCCCGGGGTGACCAGCAGCCCGGTGGCGTCGATCTCGTGCTCGGCAGAATCGCCGTTGATGTGTCCCACTGCCGCGATGACGCCGTCGCGCACCGCGACGTCGCCCACGTACGGCTCACCTCCCAGCCCGTCGACGATGGTGCCATTGCGGATGAGGAGGTCGTAGGTCATCTAAATAATCTACGACCGCTCCGGTGGATCGTGCCAGGATCGATCGTGTGATCGACCACACCGGAATCAACTGCGCCGACTACGCGAGGTCGCAGATGTTCTACGACGCGGTGCTCGGGGTGCTCGGCTTCTCACGTCAGATGGATTTCGGCAGGGCCATCGGCTACGGGCGCGGCGGCGGGCCGGCCTTCTGGATCTCCGAGGGTGCCGGCATGGGGCCCAATCGGGAAATCCACCTCGCCTTCGAGGAGGCCGACGAAAACGCGGTGCGCGCGTTCCACGAGGCCGCGGTGGGGCTGGGTGCCGAGTCGTTGCACGCACCTCGGCTCTGGCCCGAATATCACCCCGGTTACTTCGCTGTCTCCCTGGCGCCGACGCGCTGCGATCCCGATGGCAACAACGTCGAAGCGGTCTGGCACGGGGGTCCGTAGGGTCGCTGGTATGGCAAACACCGACGCCGCCGCGCAAGAACTGCTTCGCGACGCCTTCACCCGGTTGATCGAACACGTAGACGAACTCACCGAGGGGCTGACCGACGAGATAGCCAACTACCAGCCGACCCCGGCCGCCAACAGCATCGCCTGGCTGATCTGGCACAGCGCCCGGGTGCAGGACATTCAGCTGGCGCATGTGGCCGGTGTCGAGGAGGTGTGGACCCGCGACGGCTGGGTGGACCGGTTTGCGCTGGACCTACCTCGCCATGACACCGGCTACGGCCACGGTGCCCGAGAGGTGGCGAAGGTACGGGCACCCGCCGACCTGCTGTCCGGCTACTACCACGCGGTGCACAAGCTCAGCCTCGAGTACATCGCCACCGTGACCGCGGACGAGTTGTCCCGCATCGTCGATACCAGCTGGGATCCGCCGGTGACCGCCAGCGCGCGGCTGGTGAGCATCATCGACGACTGCGCACAGCACCTCGGGCAGGCCGCCTACGTGCGGGGGATCGCACCGTAAATTGGCGGCGTGCGATTCGCGCTGACGGTTGTGCTGTGGCTGGCCACCACGGTTGCGCTGGCAGTGGCGGTCCCGGCGGTGTGGGCACAGCTGAACGTCGTCGGCGAGGATGGCTACGCCGCGCTCGCCCAGAAAGCGGCGGGCGATCCTGCGCTGCAATCCGCCGCGGCGACCGAACTCACCACGCGGGCGATGGCACTCATTGCCGCGCACGGTGGGGGAAAGTACTCGGTCGACAGTTCTCAGGTGCACGACACCGCCACCGCATTCACGGCCAGCCCGTCGTTTCCGCCGCTGTTCGCAAACGCGAACCGGGCGGCGCACCGCTGGCTGTTCTCCGACGCCCGACCCGGCGATTCGTGGGTGGTCGACGTGGCTCCGATGCTCAACGACAGCTCGTTTCAGCCGATTTTGAGCGCCTACAACGTGAAGGTGCCCGCGACGCTGAGCGTTCCGCTGACGGTATCGGTTCCTTCAACAGGCCAGTCGGTGCGGCAGGGACAGCTGACCAGGCTCGCCGCGTGGGGCCCGTGGGTGAGCATCATCGCGGTAGCGGTGAGCGGTTTCTGCGGGCTGCTGACGGTTGCCGCCGCGCGCCGCCGCGGCAAGGCGATGACCAGCCTCGGCGTTTCGGCGCTGCTCGTCGGCGCGGCCGGATGGGCGGGCATCGAGGTCGGTCGCCGCTATATCGGCGACGCGCTGAATCGGACTGGCGGCGATATCCGCCAGATCGCCGACGTGATGGTCCACCACGCCGAGGCCAGCCTGCACCAATGGCTGAACGTGACGCTCATCGCGGGGGTCGTGCTGGTCGGATTCGGGGTGATCGTTGCGATGCTGGGCAGCGTGCGGCGCCCGTCAAGTTAGCGGCAACTCGGCCAATATCGCACTCGTCGGCTGCGGCGACCCGTTGCCGGGTTCGACGGTGAACGCCAGCGCCGTCGAGCCTGAAAGGTTGGTGAGCGTCGCGGTCGTCGAGGGCGCCACGGCCGCGGTGCCCATCGTCCCCGCCGATGTTGGGCCCTTGTCGCCTATCAGCCACATTTGATAGACGGTGCCCGGGGACGGCGGCGGCACGTTGTTCATCACCAGCACGCCCTCGTTGCGGTCGCGGGAGAACATCACCGTGGCCATCCCGTTGGCGAGTGGGCGGGAGACCGTGCGCACATCCGGAGCCGACAGGATCTGCTCGGCGACGGTCTGCGTTGCGTGCGGCCGCGTCAGCACCCCGATGCCGAACGCCGCGGCACCCACCACGATCGCGGCCGCCGCGGACGCGAAAGCAGCTGTACGCCAACGCAGCTGGCGGCCGGAATCGGGCTTGACGGCGGCGAGCGTCGCCGCGCGCAGGTGTGCGGGTGCTTCGGCTGCGGTCGCCGCCGAAACGATCGCCATCGTCTCGCGGACGCCGCGAACTTCGTTGGCGAAGGCCGCCGCGACCGGCGCGGGCGCGGCCGCGACCCGCCGGTCGATGTCGGCTCGCTCCGCATCTGACATCGCGTGCAGGGCATACGGTGTGGCCAGCTCGAGCAGTTCGAAGTCGGTCGGCTCGGTCATGATACGTCCAGGCAATTGCGCAGGCCGCGTAGCGCATCGCGCATGCGTGACTTGATCGTCGACAAATTGGCGGCTAACCGCCGCGACACCTCGGCGTAAGTCAGGCCGCCGTAGTAGGCCATTTCGATGCACTGCCGCTGCGCATCCGTCAACGCGTCCAGGCATGCGATCACCCGGCGACGCTCGTCACCGGCGATCGCCGATTCGGCGACGACATCTCTTGCGGGGTCGACATTGGCCGCGCCGTAGCGCGATTCCCGCGCAGTGCCGGCTTGCTCGGTGCGAACCCGGTCGATGGCGCGCCGGTGCGCCATGGTCAGCAGCCAGGCGAGGGCGGAACCCTTGGCGGAATCGTATTCCGACGCGGACCGCCACACCTCGAGATAGACCTCCTGGGTGGTTTCTTCGCTGTAGCCGGAATCACGCAGCACACGTACCACCAGCCCATACACCCGCGAATTGGTCTGGTCGTAGAACGCGCCGAACGCGTTGCGGTCCCCACGCGCGACCCTGCGCAGCAAGGCGTCCAGGTCGCTGCTCAGCCGTGCCGGTCCGGTCATCGATCGGTAGCTTATCGCCTGTCATCGAGGTACCGATCTGGGTGGCCGAGGGAAGAAGAACGCCGTCCGTGCCTGGTACTCGGCGAACCCGGGGCGGCCGGCCATCAACTTCTCGGTGAGCCGGGCGCCGGTCACATACACCAGGAAGTACGTCATGAGCAGTGGCGAGCCCACCGTGGCCAACGACAACCAGCCGTTGATGGTGATCAGCCACAACCCCCACCAGACGGTGGCGTCACCGAAATAATTGGGGTGCCGCGTCCAGGCCCACAGGCCACGATCCATCACCACACCGCGATTCGCCGGGTCCGATTTGAAGACCCGCAGCTGCCGATCGCCGACGGCTTCGAAGGTGACACCCACCAGCCAGACGGCCACGCCCAGCACCGTGACGGCGGTGAGCGGTTTCGGCGTGGGGCCGGTCACCGCCGACAGCTGCAGCGGGAATGAGACGAACCAGGTGATGAAGCCTTGCAGCAGAAAGACCTTGCGCACCACCTGGGTGGGTGTGGTGTCCCGCAGCAGGGCCGCGTAGCGCGGATCCTCCCCTTTGCCGACGGTCTTGCGCTGTATGTGCCAGCTCAGCCGCAGACCCCAGATCGTCACCAGTGCCAGCAGCAGCCACCGCCGGGTCGGGTCGCCGTGGCCGAGTGTCGCGGCGACGGCGGCGATGGCCACGAAGCCCACACCCCAAGCCACGTCGACGACGTTGTAGCGCCCGATCCGCCTGCCGATCGCGAACGTGACCGAATGCACCACGGCGAGGGCCAGCACCGAGGCGCCGGATACCTGCAGAAGGTTCACCGGACTCATGTGTTTTCCTCGCGTGCGAACGTCCACTGGTAGACGTTCAGATAGCCCGACCGGAATCCCGCCTCCGAATAGGCTAGATACAGCTCCCACATCCGTCCGAACACCTCGTCGAAGCCTAAGTGCGCCAACGCGTCTCGCCGCTGCGTGAACCGTTCCCGCCAGAGGCGCAGGGTCTCGGCGTAATGCGGACGCAACGAGGTCATGTCGACCGTGCGTAACCCGGTGTGCCGCTCGGTGATGTCGGCGATGACCCGGGTGGACGGTAGCAGCCCGCCGGGGAAGATGTACTTCTGGATCCAGGTGCGGGTGTTGCGGCTGGCCAGCATCCGCTCGTGCGGCATGGTGATGGCCTGGATCGCCACCCGGCCACCCGGTCGCACCAGCTGTTCAAGCGTGGCGAAATACCGCGGCCACGCGTGATATCCGACCGCCTCGATCATCTCGACCGACACCACGGCGTCATAGCATCCTTCGGCGTCGCGGTAATCGCACAGGTCGATCTGTACCGAGTCGGACAGCCCTGCCGCGGCAACCCGAAGCCGCGCCAGGTGCTGCTGCTCGGCCGACAGGGTCACCGAGCGGACGTGCGCCCCACGGGAGGCCGCGCGGATGCACAGCTCGCCCCACCCGGTGCCGATCTCGAGAACGCGGCTGCCGTCCTGGACGCTGGCGACGTCGAGCAGCCGATCGATCTTGTCGCGTTGGGCCGCAGCCAAATCGGGCCACTTTGGTGTTCGGGCGGGTAGCTGGGCGAACAGCGCGCACGAGTACGTCATGGTCTCGTCGAGGAACTCAGCGAACAGGTCGTTCGACAGGTCATAGTGCTCGGCGACGTTGCGCCGGGCCTGGTCTCGGTTGGCGCTGCGCCACCGGGGCCGAAACGCCGGTGCGATCGGCCGCAGCCTTTGCAGCGTGCCGGGCACCAGGTCGGCCACCGAACTCGCGAATACCGTCAACACCTGCATGAGGTCGTGCGGTGATTCTTTACAAGACCATTCGCCGGCCATGTAAGACTCCCCGAAACCGATCAGGCCGTGCCGCCCGATCCGGCGCGCCAGCGCGTCCGGCCGGTGGATCACCATGGTCGGCGCCGTTGGGTCGGCGGCGCCGACCACGCCGTCGGGGTAGACCAAACGCAGCGGCAGGCGGGCGGCCGCGCGGCGCAGCAGCCGGTCGGTGACAACAGCCGATGCCGCGGCGACGGGGCCCGACGGCACCTTCGCGACCGCTGGCCAACGCTGCGAATCGATTGGCCCTAAGGGATTTCGGGACGGCTTTCGGATGGTTTGTACGCTCATCGCGGTACCACTGGAACTCTTCGTAACCACAGCTTGATCCCCTGTATTCGGATGCGTATGGCCACCAGCAGCGGTGCCAGCGGCGAAATGACTTGCATGATCGCGATTTCTCGGGTCGTTGCCGGTCGGCGCTCGCCGCGCATGTTTGCTGTGAATTCCGGGAATGCCGGCCGGCGGTCGCGATGTAGCGCCACGGTGATGTCGACCTCGCTGTCGGGTCGTGGCGCTTGCACCAGGTAGTAGCCGTCTACCTGATTGAACGGCGAGACGTAGAACTCCTTGGCGGTCACCACCGGCAGGTCGGCCGGTGGCAACAGGTAGGCGTGGCGCTCGCCGTAGGTGTTGTGCACCTCGGCGATCACATGACGCAGCAACCCGTCTCGGTCGTGGCACCAAAAGACGCTCAACGGGTTGAAGACGTAACCGAGGACGCGGGCCTGCAGCAGCGCGGTGATGCGACCTTCGGGGACAGCCAGGTCACGGTCGGTGAAGAAGTTATCGAGGCGTTCGCGTAGCGAGCCCTGCACGGGATCCGAAAAGTGATCCGACGCGCGGAATCGCGCGAACGGCCGCAACCACCAGGGCAGCCGGGGAAGGTCGTCGACGTCGACATACCAACTGTAGCTTTGGTATTCGAACGAATGACGCACCGGCTCCTGCCGGGAGTGAGTGATCGTGGTGCGGTAGATCGCCGGCGTAACCACGTCGGTCAGCATCCGACCACCGCCTGCCGCTGGGTCACTGCCGGCCAGTCGGCGCCGAGCCGGCGGGCCGCGCGCAGTCCCGAGGCGGCGCCGTCCTCGTGGAATCCCCAGCCGTGGTAGGCGCCCGCGAACACCACCTGATCGTCATCGAGCATCGGCAATAAACGTTGGGCTGCAACGGATTCTGGTGTGTACAGCGGATGGCTGTAGGTCAGCTAGGCGATCACCGAAGCGGGATCTACCAGGTCATCGCCGCCGAGGGTTACCAGGAACCGGCGACGGGAATTGATGCGCATCAGCCTGCTGATGTCGTAGCTGACCATCACGTGATCGCTGCCGGGTGTCACCAGATAGTTCCACGATCCGCGGGCGCGGCGGTGGCGCGGCAGCACGGACTCGTCGCTGTGCAGCCGGGCGCGGTTGGTCGAGTAGGGGATTGCGCCCAGGACGGCGCGCTCGTGTGGTGTCGGGTTGTCGAGCAGCAGCAGCGCCTGGTCCGGGTGGACGGCGACAACGGCCGCGTCGAAAAGCCGGGGCGCGTTGTTTCCCGCTTGCACCAGTACGCCGTTGGGCAACCGCCGCAGCGAGCGCACCGGCGTGCCGACGGACACCTCGTCGAGCCGGGATGCGATGGCCTGCACGTAATTCGCCGAGCCTCCGACCACGGTGCGCCACGTCGGGGAGCCGAAGACCGACAGCATGCCGTGATGGTCGAGGAAGACGAACAGATACCGGGCCGGATAGCGCAGGGCGTCAGCGCCCGCGCAGGACCACACCGCTGCGACCAACGGCGTGATGAAGTAGTCGACGAAGTACGGCGAAAAGCGGTGCCGGCTCAGGAAGGCCTCCAATGTCTCCAGCTCGTCCTCGATACCGGGGCCCCCGGCACGCAGCAACCGGGTCGCGGCGCGGTGGAAACGGATGATCTCGGCGAGCATCAGCAGATAGCGGGGCGTCAACGACTGCCGGCACGCGAACAGCCCTCGCGCTCCGAGGGCTCCGGCATATTCGAGTCCGATGTCGTCGGCACGCACCGACATCGACATCTCCGACCCTTGCGTGGCCACACCGAGTTCGGCGAACAATCGGCACAACGTTGGATAGGTTCGGTCGTTGTGCACCAGGAACGCGGAGTCGACACCCACCACCGAGCCGTCTTCAGAGCCGTCTTGCGAGCCGTCACCATCATCGACATAGTGGGTGTGCGCGTGGCCGCCGAGCCGAACGTCGGCCTCGTATAGCGTGACCCGGTCGCGCCCGGACAAGACGTACGCGGCGGTGAGGCCGGCCACGCCACTGCCGATAACCGCTACCGAGCGGCTGTATGACTGATCCACAACACTTATTCGGAGCCACCGACCTGGCGGACGGGCTGCAGTGCGCTTACCGGTGTGTTAGCCGAAAGTGAACGAAAACACCTGCAGGCCTTTGCTGACCTGCATGTCGAGCCGATCGCGGTGCGCGGTGTCGTCGTTCACGATCTGATGCAGGGTGGGCGGCCCCAGGATCGGCGTGGTGGTCGTCTTTCCGTCCCGGGTCACGGTGAGGGTGCCGGTACCGCCGACGACGGCGTAGACCGCCTTGGCGGTGTAGTTCAGGGCAATCGCGGCATCGCCACTGTCGGCGGTGGCGCCCTGGTCGTCCAGGGTCCACCGCCCGCGCAGGGCGAATTTGTCGTCGGCCACTTGCGCGGGGTAGGCGAACGTTGTGCTGCCCGCCTTGTATTGGCCGTCGCCGCCATAGTTTGTGGCCTTGCCGATACCCAGGTAGGTCTCGGCTGTGAGCGTGGTTTGCGGGGTGGTGTCGATCGAGTGGGACGCCGCGGGTAGCCGGACATCCGGATTGGCCGCGACCAGCAGCTGACGGATCAGGTTCTCGCCTCCGTCGTAGTCGCCCTCACCGAACTTGGTGTGCCGGACGGTTCCCGCCGCATCGATCAGGTACTCCGCCGGCCAGTACAGGTTCTGGTAGTTGTTCCATGTCTTGTAGTCGTTGTCCACTGCGATGGGATAGTCGATGTGCAACGCGGCGGCGCCACTGGCCACATTGCCGGGGACCCGTTCGAACGCGTACTCCGGGGTGTGCACCCCGATGACCACGAAGCCGTCGTCGCGATACCGGTTGTACCAGTCGACCACATGCGGGATGGCGCGCTGGCAGTTGATGCACGAGTACGCCCAGAAGTCGATCAACACCACCTTGCCCCGCAACGACGCGAGGTCGATGGGTTTGCCGTCCGGGGTGTTGAGCCACTGGGTGATGCCGCTCACGGCGGGCGCCGGCCCGCACTGTTGCAGCTGGGCGGCGCCGTCAGTGCAGTCCGCCAGTTGGCCTTTGACCGCGCCGCCCAGGTTCAGCTTGTGTTGGATATCGCCGGCCGGGATCCCTTTCTGCATCGCCGCCGTGTAGTCGGGGACGGCGCGCTGCAGCATCGCGGGCAAGTTGAAGACCAGCGCCACGGCCAGCACGATCATGGTGATTCCGCCGACGATCTGGATTGCGCGCTGCCGACGGCGGAATGCGGAGACACGTTCGGCGACGCCCCGCCCGGCCAGTGCGAAAACCAGCAGCGGCAACGCGGCGCCGACGGCGAATGTCGCGGTCAAGACGATCGTGGCGAGGCCGATGGACCCGGTGCCGCCGGCGACCACGATCGCGGCCAGCACCGGTCCGGCGCACGGCACGTATAGCGCACCCAAAGTCAGACCTAGTCCGAAACCGCTTCTGCTGCTGCCGATTTGACTTCCGGTTGAACCCAGCGGGATGCGGGCGAAGGGTCGTTCCAGCAGGTGCTGCAGCGGCGGGAAGATCAATCCAAGACCGATCAGGGTCAACGTCACCAGAGCGGCCCAGCGGATCGCGTCCTGTGGCAGATGCAGCGCCGACAGCAGGGCAGAGCCGGCGAGGGTGACCACGCTGAAGCTGCAGACCAGGCCGGCGATCACCGGATACGGTCGCGCGGCGCCGGACAAGAACACCACCGGAAGCACCGGCAGGATGCACGGCGAGATGCCGGTGATCAGGCCGCCGAGGAATCCGATCAGGGCGATTGTCTGCATACTCTGCTATTCGGGATGACCGGGTTTACGGACGGGCCGATCGCTACCGAGACAACAGCTAGTCGCTGTAGGCGAGGGAACGGTCTGGCTGGGGTTCTGCCGGCACGCCCGTGGGCCTCGGGGGTCGGCTGCGCACCCTCATCGGCCACCAGAACCAGCGTCCCAGCAGCGCCGCGATGGACGGCGTCATGAACGCGCGCACGATCAACGTGTCGAACATCAGACCCAGGCCGATGGTGGTGCCCACCTGTCCGATCACCCGCACATCACTGACGATCATGGATGCCATGGTGAACGCGAACACCAGGCCCGCGTTCGTCACGACTTTGCCGGTACCTCCCATCGAACGGATGATGCCCGTATTCAGGCCGGCGCCTATTTCCTGTTTGAACCGGGAGACCAACAGCAGGTTGTAGTCGGATCCCACGGCCAGCAGAACGATGACGGACATTGCGAGCACCAGCCAGTGCAGTTGAATACCGAGAATGTGCTGCCAGACCAGCACTGATAGCCCAAAGGAAGCGCCCAGTGAAATCGCCACGGTACCCACGATGACGGCGGCAGCAACAAGGGCCCGGGTGAGGATCAGCATGATGATGAAAATCAGGCAGAGCGAGGAGATTCCCGCGATCACCAGATCCCATTTGGCGCCCTCGGAGATGTCCTTGAAGACAGCCCCCGTTCCGGCCAGGTAGATCTTCGCATCCTCCAATGGGGTTCCCTTGAGCGACTCCTCGGCCGCGGTGCGTATCGCGCTGATACTCGCGATCCCCTCGGCCGATGCGGGATCTCCCCGATGCAAGATGATCAAGCGAGCCGCGTGGCCGTCCGGCGACAGGAAGTTATTCATGGCTCGTTTGAAGTCCGCGTTTTTGAAGACCTCGGGCGGCAGGTAGAACGAATCGTCGTTCTTGGAGGCGTCGAAAGCGTGACCCATCGCCGTCGCGTTGTCGCTCGTCTCGTCCATCTGGTCGAAGATGCCGGACATGGTGCTGTGCATGTCCAGCATCATGTGCCGCATGTTCACCATGGTCCCGATCATCAGCGGGAACTCGGCGACCATCTCCGGCATCAGCCGATCGAGGTCTTTGATGTCACCAACGAGCGTGCCGAGTTTCTCGGTGACCTGATCGACGCCGTCGATTGAGTCGAATATCGATCGGATCGACCAGCAGATCGGAATGTCGAAACAGTGCCTCTCCCAGTAGAAATAGCTGCGGATGGGCCGCCAGAAGTCCTCGAAGTCCGAGATGCGGTCGCGCAGCTCGTTGGTGATTTGTTGCACCTCTTCGGTGTCGGTGACCATGCGGTGAGTGGTGGCGACGAGCTGCTTCATCACGTCATACATCCGCTGCATGATGGCGATCGTCTTGGTCATCTCGTCGGCCTGCTTGAGCATGTTGTTCATCTGGTCACGCTGGTATTTCAGGCTTTGCATCTGACCGGCGTTCTGCATGCTGATCTGGAACGGTATCGACGTGTGGTCCATCGTCGTTCCGTCGGGCCTCGTTATCGCTTGCACCCGAGAGATCCCTGGAACACGGAAGATGCCCTTGGCCAGCCTGTCCAAGACCAGAAAGTCGGTCGGATTGCGCATGTCATGATTCGACTCGATCATTAAGATCTCTGGCTTCATCCGGGCTTGGGAGAAGTGGCGATCCGCGGCCATAAAGCCCTCATTGGCGGGGATGAAGGTGGGCAGATACTCCCGGTCGTTGTAGCTCGCCTTGTATCCGGGCAGGGTAAGCAGGCCGACCAGGGCGACGGCGCACGTGACCGCGAGAATGGGCAGCGGCCAGCGAACCACCATCGTGCCGACCCGTCGCCAGCCACGAACCTTGAGCAGCCGCTTGGGATCGAACAGACCGAAGCGGCTGCCAACGGTAAGGACCGCCGGACCCAGTGTGAGGGCGACCAGTACCGCGGCCAGCATCCCTACGGCGCAGGGGACGCCCAGGGTTTGGAAATATGGCATCCGCGCGAAACTGAGGCAAAACGTTGCCCCGGCGATCGTCAATCCGGAGCCCAGGATGACGTGGGCCGTCCCGCGGTACATGGTGTAGAAGGCCGTTTCCCTGTCTTCGCCGGCCTGGCGGGCTTCTTGGTAGCGACCAATGATGAATATCCCGTAGTCCGTACCGGCCGCGATTGCCAGCGAAGTGAGCAGGCTGACCGCGAACGTGGAAAGCCCAACGAGTCCGAGATGCCCTATCACCGCGACAGCGCCCCGCGCCACGGTCAATTCGAAACCCACCGTGACCAGCAGCAGAATCACGGTGATGATCGAGCGGTAGACGAGTAGCAACATCAGCAAAATCACCGCGACCGTAGTTGCCGTGATCTTGAGCATGGATTTGTCGCCGCTGTGGTGCAGGTCTGCAGCCAGCGCGGACACCCCGGTGACGTAGGCCTTGACCCCGGGCGGCGGCGGCGTGCTGGCGACGATTTTGCGGACGGCTTCAACGGATTCGTTGGCGAGCGGCTCGCCTTGATTACCGGCGAGATTCACCTGGACAGTTGTGGCCTTGCCGTCGTTGCTTTGCGCGCCCGCTGCCGTGAGTGGATCACCCCAGAAGTCCTGGATGCTCAGCACGTGCGTTTTGTCTTCGCGCAACTTGCGAATCAGGACGTCGTAGAACCTGTGGGCGTCGTCGCCGAGGGGCTGGTTACCCTCCAGCACGATCATCGCCGAGCTGTCGGTCTCTCCTTCGTTGAAAGCGTGGCCGATGCGTTTCATCGCGATCATCGACGGCGCGTCCGTGGGACTCAGCGACACCGACCGCTCTTGCCCGACAATTTCCAGCGATGGCACGAACAGGCTGAGGATGACGGCAATTGCCACCCAGAACAGGATGATCGGCACCGCCAACGTGTGGATCATCCGTGCGATGAACGGCCGTCCGGTATGCGTGTCGTTGGTGAAAAACTTGGTACTCACGCGGACTTCACCAGACAGAACGTGTAGGCGTTGACCTCGTTGGAAATTCTCTCGGCTTTGACCACATCATCCACCAGGATGCGGCAGCCAATGCTATCGCTATTGCCCCGTGCCACAAGGTTTCCCATCACGGCCGCCTTGTCGGTGGTGATGTGTAGCGACCATGGCAACGCCGCTCCGTCGACGCGCTGCGGGTCGTCGTTGACGTCGAAATAGCTGATGTCCGCAACTGTTCCGGGCGGGCCGAAGACTTCGTAAGTAATTCGCTTGGGGTTGAACGGCTTGGGGTTTTGCAGGTTGCTGTCGGCATACGATTCGCGTTTTTCGGAGCCGAAGTAACCGTGGACGCGGAACACCAGGAATCCCCCAACGACCACGACCGCCAGGATGACCAGTGGAATCCAGGTCCGCGACAGCACCTTGAAAATTGGAATCCCTTTCACCCGTTGGCATTTCCACTCGGCGGACGGTTCGTTGCCGCCCGAACATGTCAACTACGGATCGCCGCGCTGTGCCCGTCCGCCGGCACCTCGATCCCGGTTGGAGCGCAGCCAAGCCTTACCTAAGTAAACATGACGGCGGCCGGAACTTCGACTCCTTCCCCTCACAGCCCCTCGTGCACTGGAGTGTAACGCATATCACGTGCGTAACGGCAGGTCACCGGGCCGGCTGTGCTGTTCCAAATCACATGGCGTGCGTTATACAAATCACACGATGTGCGTTATCCTCTGCCGGTGGTGCAACCCACATTTCAGCGTGCCCGCACCGAGGAAAACAAGCGCCAACGAGCGGCGGCGCTCGTAGAGGCCGCGCGCTCACTAGCAGATGAGACCGGAGTCGCTTCGGTGACTCTGACCGCTGTCGCCAGCCGCGCCGGAATTCACTACTCCGCGGTGCGCCGATACTTCACCTCGCACAAAGAGGTCCTGTTACACCTCGCCGCCGAAGGTTGGGTGCGGTGGTCGAACACCATATGCGAAAAGTTGGCCGAGCCAGGTCCCATGTCGCCACCGCGGATCGCGGAGACGCTGGCCAACGGTCTTGCCGCCGACCCGCTTTTCTGTGACCTGCTGGCCAACCTCCACCTGCACCTCGAGCACGAGGTGCATATCGACAGGGTCGTCGAGATCAGGCGGACCATTGCCGCCGCCGCGATCGCGCTGGCCGACGCGATCGAGCGTGCGCTGCCGGCGCTCGGCCGGTCCGGCGCCTTTGACATCTTGATTGCCGCTTATTCATTGGCAGCCGCTTTTTGGCAGATCGCCAATCCCCCGGAGCGGCTCACCGACGCCTACGCCGAGGAGCCTGAGGTCCTCCCTCCCGAGTGGAACATCGATTTCGCATCCGCACTCACCCGAGTGCTCACCGCCACCTGTATCGGCCTGACTTCCGGATCAGCCTCGGCGGAAGAAGGTGTGAAGTGAGGCTGATTCGGTGTGCGTCGAATTCGGTTTTGCGGACCGTACCGCGCGCGGGTGCGCTGACGCCGTTAAGGTACTTAGCGCAGCAAAGCAATCGGTGGGGACGGGCGCCCAGGCGCCCGGTTAGCGGAAGGTGATTGGGATGGCGAGGATTCCAATTGCCAACGCGGTGAAAAAAGTGTGGATCCCGCTGGTCATCGTGGTCGTGGTCGCGGTAGCAGCGTTCTGCGTTGATCGGCTCCGCGGCGTGTTCGGCTTTAACGACAACCACCCGATCACCAGCGGCATGGCCAATGACATCAAGCCGTTCAACCCCAAGCACGTGGTCTACGAGGTGTATGGCCCGGCCGGGACGATAGCGAACATCAATTACCTGGACATCAATGCCCAGCCTCAGCAAGCAAGCAATGTGCCGCTGCCCTGGACGCTCTCGGTCATCACGACGCTGCCCTCGGTGAGCGTCAATGTCGTGGCGCAGGCCGACACCGACCAGATCGGCTGCCGAATCACCGTGAACGACGTGGTCAAGGATGAAAGGTCGGCGAGCGGAGTGAATGCCCAAACCTTCTGCATAGTGAAGTCAGCATGACCGATAACAAGACCGCGGGGCTCCCGCACATGCCGATTTTTGCGCGGTCGGTGCACAAGTTCGCGCTGCTGATCGTCCTGGCCTGGATCGGACTTGTCGTTGCCCTCAGTGTGTTCGTCCCCTCCTTGGACATTGTCGGCAAAGCACACACGGTCTCGATGAGCCCGAAAGAGGCGGCGTCGATGCAGGCGATGAAGCGCGTCGGCCAGGTGTTCAACGAATTCGACACCGACAGCGCGATCATGATCGTTCTGGAGGGCGATAAGCCGCTTGGCGACGACGCCCACCATTTTTACGACCAACTGATCCGGAAGCTCGAGGCGGACAGGAACCACGTCGAGCACGTCCAGGACTTCTGGGGAGATCCGCTAACGGCGGCCGGTGCGCAAAGCAACGACGGCAAGGCGGCCTATGTGCAGGTCTATCTGGTCGGTAATCAGGGCGAGAGCAAGGCGAACGATTCCGTCAAGGCGGTCCGCCAAATCGTGGACAGCGCGTCCCCCCCGCCAGGGGTGAAGGCCTACGTGACGGGCGCGGCGGCGCTGACCGCCGATCAGTCGGCCGCCGGTGAGAGGGGCGTCATAAAGGTCACGATCATCACCTTCATCGTGATCATCGTGATGTTGCTGTGGGTCTATCGCTCGATTGTCACCGTCTTCATCACTCTGCTGATGGTGGTATTTGAGCTGTTTGCGGCCCGGCAAGTTGTCGCTTTCTTGGCTTATAACAACATCATTGGTCTTTCGACCTTCGCGGTTAATCTGCTGGTGTTGATGGCCATTGCCGCCGGCACGGACTACGCGATCTTTGTCCTCGGCCGATATCAAGAGGCAAGGTCGCATGGTGAGGACCGCGAACAGGCCTTCTACACCATGTTCCACGGGACAGCGCATGTGGTGCTGGGCTCTGGCCTGACCATTGCCGGTGCGATGTATTGCCTCAGCTTTACCCGGCTGCCCTATTTCCAGACGCTCGGTGTGCCCTGTGCGGTCGGAATGCTCGTTGCCGTCTTCGCCGCGCTCACCCTCGGCCCGGCCGTGTTGACGGTGGGCAGTCGCTTCGGTCTGTTCGACCCCAAGCGCAGGATGAGGACCCGGGGTTGGCGGCGGGTGGGCACCGCGATCGTGCGTTGGCCCGGGCCGATTCTGGCGGTTTCGGTCGCGATTGCGCTCATCGGGTTGCTCGCTCTGCCCGGGTACAAGACGAATTACGACAATCGCAAGTATCTGCCGGCGTATACCAAGGCGAATGTCGGATACGACGCCGCGGAGCGGCATTTCCCCAACGCGCGGATGAATCCGGAATTGCTGTTGATCGAGACCGATCACGACATGCGCAATCCGGCGGGCATGCTGGTGTTGGACAGGATCGCCCGGTTCGTATTCCATATCCCGGGTGTTGCGCGGGTCCAGGCGATAACCAGACCGTTGGGAACGCCGATCGAGCACACGTCGATACCGTTCCAGATCAGCATGCAGAACACGACGCAGGTCGAGAACCAGCAGTACATGCACCAACGCATGGCCGACATGCTCAAGCAGGCCGACGCGATGCAGCAGTCCATCGACACGATGCAGCGCATGTACAACATCACGTCGCAGATGGCCGCCGTCACGCACCACATGGACGGCCTCACGCATGAAATGTTGGACGTGACAAATACATTGCGCGACAACATCGCCAATTTCGATGATTTCTGGCGGCCGATTCGCGCCTACTTCTACTGGGAGAAGCACTGCTTCGACATCCCCATCTGCTGGTCGCTGAGGTCCATTTTCGACGGACTTGACGGTTTGGATCAGATCAGCGAAAAGTTCACGGCTCTTTCGGGCGACATAGCCCAGTTGGACGCGTTGATGCCGCAAATGCTGGCGCAGATGCCACCGATGATCGCGACCATGACGACCATGAAGCAGATGATGCTGACCATGCACAGCTCGATGTCGTCGCTGTATGACCAGATGGACGTGATGAGCCAGAATTCGACCGCTATGGGTCAGGCGTACGACGCCGCCAAGAACGACGACTCGTTCTACATACCGCCGGAGGTCTTCGACAACCCCGATTTCAAGCGGGGCCTGAAGATGTTCCTGTCGCCGGACGGCCATGCGGCCCGCTTCATCATTTCCCATGAAGGGGATCCCGCCACCCCCGAAGGGATTTCGCACGTCGATCCGATCAGGAACGCGGCGAAGGAAGCCATCAAGGGGACACCGGTGGAAGGCGCCAAGATCTGGCTGGGTGGCACCGCCGCGGTCTACAAGGACATGCGCGACGGGTCCAAGTACGACCTGATGATCGCCGGAATATCCGCGGCCTGCCTCATCTTGATCATCATGCTGATCATTACCCGAAGTCTGGTTGCCGCCGTCACCATTGTGGGTACGGTGCTGATTTCGCTGGGTGCCTCATTCGGGCTTTCCGTGCTGGTTTGGCAGGACATCATGGGCTTCGAATTGCACTGGATGGTGCTCGCGATGTCCGTCATCCTGTTGTTGGCGGTGGGGTCTGACTACAATCTGCTGCTGGTTTCTCGTTTCAAAGAGGAAATCCACGCGGGAATAAAGACCGGAATTATCCGTTCCATGGCCGGCACCGGCGCCGTGGTGACGTCCGCGGGTCTAGTGTTCGCCGCCACGATGGCGTCCTTCGTCTTCAGCCCTTTGGTGGTGATGGGGCAGGTCGGTACCACCATCGGGCTGGGTCTGCTGTTCGACACGTTGATTGTGCGCTCGTTCATGATGCCGTCCGTCGCCGCGCTGATGGGGCGCTGGTTCTGGTGGCCAACACGAGTACGCACTCGCCCCGCCAGTGAGCTACTTCGGCCGTACGGACCGCGTCCGGTGGTCCGTGCCCTGCTACTGCCCCCGGAGAATGGCGGCACGTATCCCAATGGTGGTTCTCCCAATGGTGAGTCGCCCGATTCGGCGCACACCGATCGATTCCCGCTTGCCAGCCCTCACTACTGAGGGCTAGTTAGGCATAGCATCCCGCGGTAGGACGCGAGGAGGATGGGGATCATGCCTGACGGTAGGCCCAACATTCTGGTGATCTGGGGCGACGACATCGGCATCACCAATCTGAGTTGTTACAGCGACGGCCTGATGGGCTACCGCACACCGAACATCGACCGCATCGCCAACGAGGGAATGCGGTTCACCGATTCCTACGGTGAGCAGAGCTGCACCGCGGGCCGCGCCGCGTTCATCAGTGGCCAGAGCGTGTACCGCACCGGGATGAGCAAGGTCGGCGTGCCCGGCGCCGACATCGGTTGGGCCGCCGAGGATCCGACGATCGCCGAACTGCTCAAGCCGCTGGGCTACGCCACCGGCCAGTTCGGCAAGAACCACTTCGGTGACCTGAACAAGTACCTGCCGACGGTGCACGGGTTCGATGAGTTCTTCGGCAACCTGTATCACCTCAACGCCGAGGAAGAACCGGAGCAGGAGGACTATCCGCACAAGGACCAGTTCCCGCTTCTCTACGAGCTGGCGCATCCACGAGGTGTGCTCAAGTGCAAGGCCACCGCCGAGGTATCCACCGAAGCCGACGACCCGAAGTACGGACCGATCGGCAAGCAGACCATCGAGGACACCGGGCCGCTGAACAAGAAGCGGATGGAGACCATCGACGACGAGATCGTCGACGCCACAGTCGATTACATCAAGCGCCAGCATGCCGCGCGCAACCCGTTCTTCGTCTGGTGCAATTTCACCCACATGCACGTGTTCACCCACACCAAGCCCGAGAGCATTGGGCAGGCGGGTTTGTGGCAGTCGCCGTACCACGACACCATGGTCGACCACGACAAGAACGTGGGCCGGGTGCTCGACGTTCTGGACGAACTCGGCATCGCCGAGGACACCGTCGTCATCTACTCCACCGACAACGGACCGCACCGCAATACCTGGCCCGACGCCGGCACCACGCCGTTCCGCAGTGAGAAGAACACCAACTGGGAGGGCGCTTTTCGCGTGCCGGAGATGATCCGCTGGCCCGGAAAGATCAAGGCGAGCTCGGTCTCCAACGACATCATCCAGCACCACGACTGGCTGCCAACGCTGTTGGCCGCCGCGGGTGATCCCGACGTCATGGACAAGCTGACGAAGGGCTACCAGGTCGGGGACACCGAGTACAAGGTCCACATCGACGGCTTCAACCTGCTGCCCTATCTGATGGGCGAGGTCGAGCACAGCCCGCGGCGCGGCTTCTTTTACTTCTCCGACGACGGCGACCTGGTCGCCATGCGGTTCGAAAACTGGAAGGTGGTGTTCTGCGAGCAGCGCTGCCAGGGCACCCTGGGGATCTGGGCCGAGCCGTTCACCCCGCTGCGGGTGCCAAAGCTGTTCAACCTGCGTACCGATCCGTTCGAATATGCCGACCTCACCTCGAACACCTACTGGGACTGGTTGCTTCACCGAGCTTTCTTCGTGTTCTACGCGACGGCGATGGCCACCAAATTCCTCGACACGTTCAAGGAATTCCCGCCCCGACACCCACCCGCCAGTTTCAGCATCGACCAGGCGGTGGAAAAGCTCAAAGAGTTCCTGGCCAAGGACTAGTGGCGATCGCGAGCGCGGCGGCGCCGGGCGAAGCGGGTCGCCACCATAAGGACTAGACGTGCTCGACTCGTGGAATGACGGACGCACGCCGCGGCGAGAGCCTCGCTGTATTCGGTTGGCCCCCGATCGGGGGCCAACCGAGGCCTAGCGAGTTATGCCGTCCAGTTCCAGACCGACATGTCGCCGGGCGGGTATCCGTTGCAGACCTCGGTGGCCTTCGCGACGACACCCTTGTTGTTGAAGAAAATCTTCGCCCAGTTGCCCCAATGTGTCGCCATCTGCTCGTAATAGATATCCGTCGCGGTGTCCTCGGAGTACTGCCTGCGGTCGGCGGGGCTCAGTGAGTAGAACCAGTGGATGCGGTCGATCGCGCCCTGCTGGATGTCGGGCGGCCTGTTGTGGAAGTCGATCATGTACCGCTGGTAGTAGATCGGGCTGGTGTCCCTGGCGGCCGCCAGATACTGCTCCGCGTCGCAGGTGGTGGCGATCTGCCTGCGGGGGATCGGGAAGTCGTCCGTGGAATCGGCGGCTGCGGTCTTCGGGAAGGCCACGGCGGCGAGGGCGAGAGAAAGGAAAACGGCGCCTGCACGCAGGCTGCTACTCAGCCGAGACATAGTGTTTACCCTAACACTTCCGGGCACCGATGGGCGACCCGGTGGCGATTTAGTAGTCCGGCTCACTAACCATCGCTATCAGGGACGATGATGTGCGAGGGGTCGGGCCGCAGCTCCGGCGGGGCCTGGCTGTAGTCACCAAACAGCCCGTCGCGGCGCTCGACCGCGGCGCGTACCCCCTGGGTTTCGGCGGTCTTGATGAAGTCCAGCGCGTCGGGGGTGTTGCGCATCAGGCCGTCGAGAATGCCGCCCAGCGTCTGGGTGGACGCCAGGCCCATGTTCTCGTAGGCCTGATTGACGATCAGCTTTTGCGCCCGCAACTGTGACAACGGGATTTGCGCCAGCTCGGCGGCGATCTCGGCGACGCGCGCCTCGAGCCGCTCGAACGGCACCGCCTCGTTGATCAGCTCGACTTCGGCGGCCTGGGTACCGGTCAGCGGTCGGCCGGTCAGCGAGTGCCATTTCACCTTGGCCAGGCTCAGCCGGTACAGCCACATGCCGGTCAGATACGCCCCCCACATCCGGCTGTACGGGGTGCCGATCACGGCGTCGTTGCTGGCGATCACGATGTCGGCGCACAGCGCGTAATCGCTGCCCCCGCCGACGCACCAGCCGTGCACCTGCGCGATCACCGGCTTGGAGGCCCGCCAGATGGCCATGAACTTCTGCGTCGGTCCGGTCTCGCGTGCGGAGATGACCGCGAAGTCCTTGCCCGGGTCCCACTTCCCGTCGGTCATCATGAGTTCGCCCCACTGCCGGAATCCGCCGCCGAAGTCGTAGCCGGCCGAGAACGCGCGGCCGGCGCCCCGGAGCACGATGACCTTGATGCCCTGGTCCCGCTCGGCCAACCCAATGGCCGCCTCGATCTCGTCGGGCATGGGCGGGACGATCGTGTTGAGCCGCTCCGGACGGTTGAGCGTGATGGTGGCGACCGGGCCGGCCGTCGTGTAGAGCAGCGTTTCGAATTCGGGTGTCGGCATAGCCGAAGCGAAGCCGCCGCCGGGCTCAGGTGTCAAGTGCCGGTCAGCATTCGCCACAGGAACGAGTGACTCAGCGCGGACTTGAATGCGAGCTGCTCGTTGTCGGCCGCGCCGGCGTGCCCGCCCTCGATGTTCTCGTATAACCAGACCCGATGGCCCGCGGCTTCCAGGGCGGCCGTCATTTTGCGGGCGTGGCCGGGATGTACCCGGTCGTCGCGGGTGGACGTGGTGAACAACACCGGGGGGTACTGCCGGTTGGCCGAAATGTTCTGATACGGCGAGTATTCGGAGATGAACTTCCAGTCGTCCGGGTTGTCCGGGTCGCCGTACTCGGCCACCCACGAAGCGCCGGCCAGCAGCAGGTGGTAACGCTTCATGTCCAGCAGTGGCACGTCGCAGACCAGCGCGCCGAATTTCTCCGGGTATTTGGTCAGCATGATGCCCATCAGCAGCCCCCCGTTGCTACCGCCGCGAGCGCCGAGTTGCCCGACGGTCGCGATGCCGCGGTCGACCAAATCGTCGGCCACCGCGGCGAAGTCTTCGGCCACCTTGTGCCGGCCCTCCCGCAGCGTCTGGGTGTGCCAGCTGGGCCCGTACTCGCCGCCGCCGCGGATGTTGGCCAGCACGTACGTGCCTCCGCGGGCCAGCCACAACCGGCCCAGCACACCGCTGTAGCTCGGAGTGTAGGACGCCTCGAACCCCCCGTAGCCGTAGAGCAGTGTCGGGCCCGGCCCTTCGCTATCGGTGGGCCGCACGACAAAGTACGGGATCGAGGTGCCGTCCTTGGAGGTCACGAAATGCTGTGCCACGGCGATATTTTCGGCATCGAAGAAAGCCGGCGCGGATTTGATCTGGTCCAATGGGCCCTTCAATTGATCACCGCCTGTGCCACGCATCAGCCGGGACGGCGTCTCGAATCCGCTGGAGTCGAGGAAGAACTCGTCGCCGTGGTCGTCGGCAGTGACGATGACGGTGTTGGTCGCGGCCGGGATGCCCGCCAAGGGTTCACGCTGCCAGCTACCGGGTGTGACGATCTCGACGCGGCTGGCCACGTCGGCCAGTGTGACGACCAAGAGGCGGTCTCGGGTCCACGCATAGTGGTTTAACGCGGTGTGCTCGTCGGGTTCGAACACCACCCGCAATTCCGCTGTGCCGGACAGGAATTCGTCATGGTTGGCGGCCAGCAGCGAGCCCGCAGGGTAGGTGGTGGCGCCGACGGTCCAGTCGGTGCGCAGCTCGATCAGTATCCAATCGCGGTGAATAGACACACCGGCGTCGGTGGGCGCGTCGATGCGTATCAGCTCCGAGCCGCGCAGTTCGTAGAGCTCGTCGTTCCAGAAGTCGACGGCTCGTCCCAACACGGTTCGCTCGAACCCCGGTGTCCGATCCACTGACACAAAGGCCCGGACGTCGGAGCGTTCCACCTCGAACACGGTCTCCGCGTCGGCCAACGGTGTGCCGCGACGCCATCGCTTGATCACCCGGGGATAGCCGGATTCGGTGAGCGAGTCGGCACCAAAGTCGGTGCCCAACAACACGGTATGCGGATCAGCCCAGGCAACTTGTGACTTGGCTTCCGGTAACTGGAACCCGTCGGCGACGAATTCGCGTGTCAGCATGTCGAATTCACGCCAGATGGCGGCGTCCGAGCCCCCTGGGGAGAGGACGATCAGCGCACGCGTGTATTCGGGTTCGATGACGTTGGCGCCGCCCCACACCCATTTCTGGTCGTCGGCGCGCCCCAGCTCATCTACATCGATCAGCACGTCCCACTCGGGTGATTCGGTGCGGTAGCTATCCAGCGTGGTGCGTCGCCACAGCCCGCGGGGGTTTGTGGCGTCACGCCAGAAGTTATAGAGGTACTCGCCGCGGCGGCTCACATAGGGGATTCGGGCATCGGTGTCGAGTACCTCAAGTGCTTCGGCGCGCATCTGTTCGAACTGCGCACCGCCGAACTCGGCCAGCGTCGGTTCGTCGCGGGCGCGTACCCAGTCCAGCGCGGTCTCATCGGTGACTTCCTCGAGCCACAGGTACGGGTCGTCGGGCGTGCCGTCACCTTCGGGGTCCGCCTCAGCCTCAGATGTCATGGACGCCATTGTGGCCTCCGGCGGTAGTGTGAGTTGTATTACATCGTTGATTTGAGGGTTGAGTCGAGGAGCCAAGCGATGACTGTCTTCCCACGTCCGGGTTCCGCCGGAGCGCTGATGTCCTATGAATCCCGGTACGACAATTTCATCGGGGGTGAGTGGGTCGCGCCCGCCAAAGGCCGTTATTTCGAGAACCCGACGCCGGTGACCGGCCAGACGTTCTGCGAAGTGGCGCGCTCCGACGGGGCCGATGTCGACAAGGCGCTGGACGCCGCGCAGGCCGCCGCCCCGGCGTGGGGCAAGACCGCGCCGGCCGAACGGGCGGCGATCCTGAACAAGATCGGCGACCGCATCGAGGCGAACAAGGATGCGCTCGCGCTGGCCGAGGTCTGGGACAACGGCAAACCGATCCGTGAGGCGCTGGCCGCCGACATCCCGCTGGCGGCCGACCATTTCCGCTATTTCGCCGCGGCGATCCGCGCCCAGGAGGGGTCGCTTTCGCAGATCGACGAGGACACCGTCGCCTACCACTTCCACGAGCCGCTCGGGGTGGTGGGACAGATCATTCCGTGGAACTTCCCGATCCTGATGGGTGCCTGGAAACTGGCGCCGGCGCTGGCCGCCGGCAACACGGTGGTGCTCAAACCCGCCGAGCAGACGCCGGCGTCGATCCTCTACCTGATGTCGATCATCGGAGACTTGCTGCCGCCGGGTGTGGTCAACATCGTCAGTGGATTCGGCGTCGAAGCCGGCAAGCCGCTGGCGTCCAGCGACCGGATCGCCAAGGTCTCGTTCACCGGCGAGACCACCACCGGGCGACTGATCATGCAGTACGCCTCGCAGAACCTGATCCCGGTCACGCTGGAGCTCGGCGGCAAGAGCCCCAACATCTTCTTCTCCGACGTGATGGCCGCCAACGACGACTTTCAGGACAAGGCGCTGGAGGGGTTCACCATGTTCGCGCTGAACCAGGGTGAGGTGTGCACCTGCCCGTCGCGCAGCCTGGTTCAGTCCGACATCCACGACGAGTTCCTGGAACTGGCGGCGATCCGGACGAAGGCCGTCCGACAGGGCGACCCGCTGGACACCGAGACCATGCTGGGTTCGCAGGCCTCCAACGATCAGCTGGAAAAGGTGTTGTCCTACATCGAAATCGGCAAGGATGAGGGCGCCAAGATCATCACCGGCGGCGAGCGCGCCGAGCTGGGCGGCGACCTGTCCGGCGGCTTCTACATACAGCCGACGATCTTTAGCGGCAATAACAAGATGCGCATTTTCCAGGAGGAGATCTTCGGGCCGGTGGTGGCGGTGACGTCGTTCCGTGACTACGACGACGCGATGGGCATCGCCAACGACACGCTCTACGGTCTGGGTGCCGGCGTGTGGAGCCGCGACGGCAACATCGCCTACCGGGCCGGCCGCGAGATCAAGGCCGGCAGGGTGTGGGTGAACTGCTATCACGTGTACCCGCCGCACGCGGCGTTCGGTGGCTACAAGCAGTCGGGATTCGGCCGCGAGACCCACAAGATGGCGCTCGACCACTACCAGCAAACCAAGAACCTGCTGGTGTCCTACGCCGACAAGGCGGTCGGGTTGTTCTGATGGTCGCGCCGACGAGCGCTCCTGCAGGGGCGGTGATTACCGCTGGCGCCGCCGAATTACTGACCCGACTGCAGGACCAACATGGTCCGGTGATGTTCCACCAGTCCGGTGGCTGCTGCGATGGATCGTCGCCGATGTGTTACCCCCGCGGGGACTTCCTCGTCGGTGACCGTGACGTCTTGCTCGGTGTGTTAGACGTCGGAGCAGAGGGGGTGCCGGTGTGGATCTCGGGCCCGCAGTACCAGGCCCACTATCGGGGCGCGAAGCGCACCCAGCTGGTCATCGACGTGGTGCCGGGCCGCGGCGGCGGGTTCAGTCTGGAAGCACCGGAGGGCGTGCGGTTCCTCAGTCGCGGCCGAATCTTCACCGATGGCGAAAAAGCGCTGCTAGAGGCCGTACCGGTGATCACCGGCGCCGCTTATGAGGGGGGCGAACGACCATCGAATCGTGGCCAGGTTGTAGCCGGCAACGCGCCGGGAACGTGCCCGTTGCCGCGCTGACACGGCAGTAAAGTCGTAGATAGTGATCCCGCTGCCCCGTCCCTGGCTGCTGTCCGGCGCCATGCTGGTCGGTAGTGCGGTGGGGCTGCTGGCGGGGGTGGCCTCTACCGTGCTGGTCCACGAGAGGGTCCGGCCGGACGTCGTGATCGCACTGGTGGTGGGGATTCCCGGTGTGATCGGACTGCTGGTGATCCTGCTTTCCGGGCGCCGATGGGTGACGATGCTGGGCGCGTTCATCCTCGCGTTGGCGCCAGGTTGGTTCGGTGTGCTGGTCGCTATCCAGGTGGCTTCCGGTGGCTGACAAAGAGGCTGAGAAAGATCCCGAGTCGCACCCCGGAACCGAGCCGTTCGTCCCGGATTTCGACACCGGCGAGGATTCGGTGCCATTCGTGCCCAATTGGGACGACACCGACTCGCACGAATTCGCGCCGCCCGGGAAGCCGGGGAAGCCGGGTGAGCCGGGGACGCCTACGCCCGAGGAGGAGCCGGCTGCGACCGCGGCGGGCACAGGTCAGGATTCGGCGACCGATTCGGCCGCCGTGCCGGTCACCGTGCCCGGGCGGTACCAGTATCTGAACTGGTGGAAGCTCGCCTTGGTGCTCCTCGGCGTGTGGATCGCCGCCGCGCAGGTCGGGCTCAGCCTGTTCTATTGGTGGTATCACACGATCGACAAAACGGGCCCGGTGTACTTGGTCCTGGTCTATGTCGTCGCGTGCACCGTTGCCGGCGTGATGCTGGCGATGGTGCAGGGCAGGCCGCTGATCTCGGCGTTGGCGCTGGCGGTGATGTCGGGCCCCTTTGCCTCCGTCGTCGCCGTGGCGCCCCTGTACGGCTATTACTACTGCACGCGGACGGGCAACTGCTTGATCGGCGTCATTCCGTACTGACCCGTACTGACTTGGTGCGCGCCAGTTTGGGATGATCGCCGGCCGCGTTCACCGCCGCCTTCCTCACTCGGGGTTGGCTGACCCCCGGGCCCGGCCGCAGCCTGCGGGTCGCCAACGGGTACGAAGACAACCTCAACAAATGGTTGGCGACCTGATCACCCGATAGCCATGGGTGTCCGCGCCAGGTGCGCATTAGGGTAGTGGCCGTGACCCACTATGACGTCGTTGTCCTTGGAGCCGGTCCCGGCGGGTATGTCGCTGCGATTCGTGCCGCACAGTTAGGCCTGAACACCGCGGTCGTTGAGTCGAAGTATTGGGGTGGAGTCTGTCTCAATGTCGGCTGTATCCCGTCCAAGGCGTTGCTGCGCAACGCCGAGTTGGCCCATATCTTCACTAAAGAGGCCAAGGCTTTCGGCATCAGCGGCGAGGTGAGTTTTGATTACGGGATCGCCTTTGACCGTAGCCGCAAGGTGGCCGAGGGCCGGGTGGCCGGGGTGCACTTTCTGATGAAGAAGAACAAGATCACCGAGATCCACGGGTACGGCAGATTCACCGACGCCAACACGTTGGCGGTGCAACTCAACGACGGCGGTGCGCAGTCGGTCACGTTCGACAACGCCATCATCGCCACCGGCAGCAGTACCCGGCTGGTGCCGGGCACGTCGCTGTCGGAAAACGTGGTCACCTATGAGGAACTGATTCTGTCGCGCGAGCTGCCGGCGTCGATCATCATCGCCGGCGCCGGGGCGATCGGCATGGAGTTCGGTTATGTGCTGAGCAACTACGGTGTCGAGGTGACCGTGGTGGAGTTCTTGGCGCGCGCGTTGCCCAACGAGGACGCCGAGGTGTCCAAGGAGATCGAGAAGCAGTTCAAGAAGCTGGGCGTGAAGGTTTTGACCGGGACCAAGGTCGAGTCCATCTCCGATGGTGGTTCTGCGGTCACGGTCAGTGTCAGCAAGGACGGCAAGTCCGAGGAGCTCAAGGCCGAGAAGGTGTTGCAGGCCATCGGGTTTGCGCCCAACGTCGAGGGCTACGGATTGGAGAGGGCCGGGGTCGCGCTGACCGAGCGTAAGGCGATCGGCATCACCGACTACATGCGCACCAACGTGGAGAACATCTACGCCATCGGCGATGTCACCGGGCTGCTGCAGCTGGCCCATGTCGCCGAGGCCCAAGGGGTGGTGGCCGCCGAAACCATCGCCGGCGCGGAGACGTTGGCGCTCGGTGACTATCGCATGTTGCCGCGCGCGACGTTCTGTCAACCGCAGGTCGCCAGCTTCGGGCTCACCGAGGAACAAGCCCGCGACGAGGGTTATGACGTGGTGGTGGCCAAGTTCCCGTTCACCGCCAACGCCAAAGCCCACGGCGTGGGCGACCCCAGCGGCTTCGTCAAGCTGGTCGCCGACGCCACCTACAAGGAGCTGCTGGGCGGGCACATCATCGGTCATGACGTGTCCGAGCTGCTGCCCGAGCTCACGCTGGCGCAAAAATGGGACCTCACGGCCAACGAGCTGGCCCGCAACGTGCACACTCACCCGACGATGTCCGAGGCGCTGCAGGAGTGCTTCCACGGCCTGATCGGCCACATGATCAACTTCTGAGCAATCAGATGACGACCAGCAACACCAGCGACACCGTCATGGGTGCCATCGGCGGGGTCGCCAGTGGCTACGTCCTGTGGCTGCTGGCGATTTCCATCGGCGACGACGTCACGACGGTGAGCCGGTGGGCGGCGGTTGGGTAGCTCACAATGTAGTAACCGTGGCCGTCCGTCGTGTAGGTGAGATCAAGACGTGAGCTGCACTCCCACTGTGCGGATTGATACTCGGTAGCGAAATCGCGCTTGTGTGTGCGGTCTTTCCCACGGGAGAGGTTCGGGGAGATGTGTCTTTGGGTGAGCTAAACGCCTTCGGGTAGGAAGCGAAATTGCTCTAGCACAGCCATGTTGATGCGCAGTGTCGCTGTGGGCCATTTCATAGATTTCTCCTCGCCCTTGAAGCAATTACATGACGTATCATGTAACTACCAGGCGGCGACCAAGCAAGCCTAGTTCGCGCAATGCCGCTGGACGGCGGCTACGTTGAGTAGAAGGTGGATGAAAGATGATGGAAGCGTGGGCCAACGGTCACGATCTCGCGGCAGCCCAGTGCCGCTTAGACAACGCCCTGAACGCATTTCAAAGGAACTGAAAAGCAATGAAATTCACTCTGACAACCATGTTCGACGCAGCAATGCTGTTCGCGTTTCTGTACGCGCTGTTCTATCTGATGTACCAGACGGTGTGACTCGGCGAGGCGTAGAGCGTCTAACCCCTGGCAAACCGCCAAATCCCACTAAACGCAGGGAGATCACCTTCACTTACGGGTCAGTGGATCTCGCCTGTGTCGCGGCCAATCCGTCGGGCAACGGTGGGGCAGGCTCGTTCGCCCGCTTACCGCGAGTGGGTGATCTGTGGACGACGGCGATCACTCGGTGCACGATGCCCCGGCAAGAACTAGCGAGCGCTGGCCGCGGTACGTCGGTGCGCGCCTTCGGATAATGATCGGCGGGGGTTTCTGCACCAACCGGCCGGGCTCACTGCGGGCTTCAGTTGTCGCAGCGCGACGGTGCCGGCCTGACGTTTTCTGCCAGATGGCTGCGCTTCGACGTACCGGGGATAGCGGGGCCAGTGCCAGGCCAGCGGGATCTGAGCTGGGTGGCGCGCTTGCCTGCGCCATGTCGACGACCACTGTGTCGGTGCGAATCTGCTCCTATTGCTGACGAGGCCACCCGAGCGCAGAACTGCAAAAGCGAATAAGGACAACCACAAGTTATATCGTTAATTTGTTGACATCTCGATGGATTAGTGTTTCGCTGTGAGGTGCCTCACTCTAACGCGAGAAGGAGCCCTCACATGGCGCTGCGAGCCGCGCGGCAAAGGGCTCGCTAATGGGAGCCACGCCGGATGGCGCCGCCGACACCGTTCGCGTCCTGCTCAAGGCCGTCGACATGTTCGACCTGGACACCATCGACGCGCTCACCGCCCCGGACGTCCACTTCCGTTTCGGCAATGCCGACCCGACAGACACCAGGTCCCAGCTGCTTGGGGCGGCGCAGTCCTTCCATGCTGCCATCGCCGGTATCCACCATGAGTTTGTCGATATCTGGGAGATCGGCGACGGAACGGTCGTAGCGATCTTGGATGTTCACTACCGCCGCCTAGACGGACATGAACTGAATCTGCCGTGCTACAACGTGTTTCGCGTGAGCGACGGGCTCATACGTGACTACCGCATCTACATGGACGTCCACCCGGTGATTGCGCCGTGAGGTCTTGAACCAGCCTGCCGACGAAAGGGGAATCCATGCGCAGCAAAAGTCCGCACCCCGACAACCCGGGTGCGCCGACGGGAACAGGGTTGGTTGTGAACCGATTGCAGACACCGTTAGTGCTTGTCGGCGGATTCTTCCGGATGTGCGTGCTGACCGGAAAAGCGATGTTTCGCAGGCCATTTCAGTGGCGTGAGTGCATCTTGCAGGCCTGGTTCATCACGCGAGTCGCGTGGCTGCCGATCGTCATGGTGTCGATACCGTTGACGGTGCTACTGATCTTCACACTCAACATCCTGCTGAGACAGTTCGGCGCTGCCGACCTTTCCGGTGCGGGCGCGGCGCTCGGTGCAGTCACCCAGCTCGGCCCGCTGACCACCGTGCTCGTCATTGCCGGCGCCGGTTCCACCGCGATCTGCGCCGACCTGGGCGCGCGCACCATCCGGGAGGAGATTGACGCGCTGGAGGTGCTCGGCATCGATCCCATCTACCGGCTGGTGGTTCCCCGCGTGATCGCTGCGACCCTCGTCGCCACTTTGCTCAACGGCCTAGTGATCACGGTGGGTCTGGTCGGCGGCTACCTGTTCGGCGTCTACCTGCAGAATGTCTCGGGTGGGGCTTACCTGGCCACGCTGACCAGCATCACCGGCCTGCCCGAGGTCGTCATCGCGACCGTTAAGGCCGCGGTTTTCGGGCTGATCGCCGGTCTGGTCGGCTGCTACCGGGGGCTTACCGTTGGCGGCGGATCCAAGGGGCTGGGCACCGCGGTCAACGAGACCGTGGTGTTGTGTGTGGCGGCGCTTTTCACCGTGAACCTGGTGTTGACCACCATTGGCGTGCGGTTCGGGACAGGGCACTGAGCATGTCGACGGCGACTGTATTACGCGCCCGCTTCCCTAGGGCGACCGAAAATTTCGGCCGCTATGCCGGCGCTGCTGGGCGGGGGGTGGACGAGACCGGGCGTCTGGCCTGGTTCTCACTGTTCAGCGTCGTGCGGATCGGGCACGCTTTGCGCCACTACCCACGGGAGACGCTGCGCCAGATCGCCCAGACCGGCCTTGGCGCGGGCGCGATGGCCTTCGTCGGCGGCGCTGTCGGCATCGGCGGCTTTGTGGTGCTCTCGGGCGCCTCCCTGGTCGCTGTCCAAGGCTTCGCGTCGCTGGGCAATCTCGGGGTCGAGGCCTTCACCGGTTTCTTCGCCGCATTGATCAATGTCCGCATTGGTGCTCCCGTTATTGGGGGTATCTTGCTGGCATCCATCATCGGCGCGGGCCACACCGCCGAGCTCGGAGCGATGCGGATCAATGAGGAGATTGACGCTCTAGAGGTGATGGGTATCAACTCGATCTCCTACCTGACATCCACGCGGCTCATCGCCGGGCTGGTGGCGATCATCCCGCTGTACTGTGGTTTGGTCGTCGTCGCTTTCTTATCTCCACAACTCACCACCACCTTGGTGTATGGACAATCGCACGGCACCTACGAGCACTATTTCCGGACATTTCTGCGGCCAGAGGACGTGTTCTGGTCGTTCGTGGAGGCCGTCATCATTGTGGTGGTAGTCATGGTGTCCCACTGCTACTACGGGTTCAACGCCAGTGGCGGCCCGGTCGGCGTGGGCGAGGCCGTCGGCCGGTCGATGCGATTCTCGCTGGTCTCGGTACAGGTGGTTGTCCTGTTGGGCACATTGGCGGTGTACGGTGTCAACCCCAACTTCGCCCTCACGGTGTAGCGGCCTTGAGTCCGTTCGCCGCCGCGAGGCCCCAAAATGATGGCGGCGGCTTCCACGTAGCGACGCCTTGCGCCGTGAAGCCATATGCAGCCGCCCATGGAAATCCAACACCGAACCCGCAGCGGTTGATTCGGAATGCCTACTCGACTCACGGCCGGTGCGGCTATCGGCGGCGTTCCAGCACGAATCCGGCCGCGCGGCGACCATCGCAGTCGGCCCGTGCCGGCGCTGTCATCTCAACCACTCTGCGGGCCTGCGTCATGACCGGAGTGTCGGGATCAAGGACGGAAAGATACTTGTCATGTGCGGCAAGGGATTCGACGGCGACGTCGATAAACCCGTCCACCATTTCGACGTGCGTGCCGCCCGGCTTGGCCGAAAACAGCCAACGCGGTGGATCGCTCAGGTCTGCGTACGCGGCCAGGACCGCGGCTGCGAATTCCATGTGGTCACGCTGATTTGGAATTCCTGGCGCAATTTCGGGCCCACCGTAGACGGTCAGAGCAACGTCGGGCTTCAGGTCCGCCAAGGCGTCCGCGATCTTCTGTCGCAGTTGCGGACTGTTGCGCATATTGCCGTCCGGGAAATCCCAGAACTCCAGGTCACCTACCCCGACGATCGCCGCGGCCCGTCGTTGCTCTGCTTCGCGCAACGCAGCGGTGTGCTCAGGCGACATCCCGGCGATTCCCGCCTCGCCGCGGCTCGCGAGAATATAACGAACAGTCTTACCAGCAGTCGTCCACTTCGCCACCGCCGCCGCCGATCCATACTCGGGGTCGTCAGGGTGTGGCATCAACACTACGGCCGTGTGCCAGTCAGCGGGGAATGGCTCGGCCATCTCGCTGTGGTTGCTTGTTGGACGCCGCGGAGCCGGCAGAAGTGATTCGGTAAGCACGCCTGGGCCACATCGTCTTAAGCTGATGCGGGTGTGGCCGTGTGGTGGGGCGCGCGTGACTCACGGTCGTCACCTCGGCCATCGATAGCACCGTCTCGGACAAGCAATGCCCGTCCCCCGCCCTCGCCCTCCGCGTTGCAACTTCGCGGTCGAGGCCGCGGCCGTGATAACGATACGGCGTCGCTGTTGCGTGCTCATATCCTGCGCCGGGCTCCCTTCGTCAACCGGACCGGCGTGCGTAAATTACATGATAGATCATTGATGAGAGAGAAACAATCCTAGGGTCAATAACCGACTGAGTGAATTTGGCTTCTATCAGCTTACTGATGATCTCAGTCATGTACATCTTCGGGGTTGGTCCGATTCAGCTCCCTAGGTTACATGATGTATCAATCGTTGGCCCCAGGCGATATCCTGGGCGGATCGTCTGTGAAGGAAGCCGTCCGGCGAATGTTCTTCGACCCGTTGCCCGCCGAGCTTCTCGCACCCCGTACCGAGGCATTGGAACGTCTGCGTCAACATCAACTTCGGATAGCTCCTTGCCGCCGGCTCCGTGGTGAACACGTGCGAACGGTAGTGGGTCGGAGGAGCCAGTTCGCTCTGCGTCGGCGTGATTTGTTGTGCGGCACAAGCTAGTTCGCAGTTGGACGCGGTATATATAGGGCCGCTTCAGGGAAGAGCAGTTCGCGATGTCACCAGAGGACCTCCGAAGTAGATGGTGGCGCTAGATGCGTTGAGCATATGCGATCTGGCTAATTCGGTTGTTCCAGAATTGAATTCGTAGTCAAATGACCTCTGACTTCCGGGAAATTCTGAGAGGTTCGCGGCAAGCCGTTCTTGGGGGTGGGATGCAGCAGCTGCCGATTAGGCCGTCTTGGGTGAGTCCCCAACAGCCGACACGATCCGCGCCACAACCCTACCGCGACGGATGATCTCAACCTCGTCCCCCGCCGCAGCCCGATCGAGATAACGGCCCGTACGGGCTCGCAGTTGGTCAAGTTCGATCGGCCCAGCAGCATCCGCCGGGTTCGAGGCCACCGTCGAGTCACCGGCCGATACGATCTGCGCCAGCAGCCTGCCGCCACTGACGACCTGAATCGTCTCTCCAGCGGCGACCCGATCGAAACATCGCCCGGCACGGGTGCGTAGCTCGTCGAGCCCCACCCATGCGCCGGCATCCGCTGCCGTGTCTGCGACGGACCGCGCCGGGATCGGGGCCACCCTCCAGTCACCAACCGACACGATCCGGGCCACCAGCTTGCCGCGGCGGACGACATCGATCGTTTCCCCCGCCGCGACCCGCTCCAGGTAGCTCAGCGCGTCGCTCCGGAGTTGGCCGAGGCCAATCACTTCCGGCATTTCGCCCCGAGCTCTGCGTTTAACGGTCGGCATGTGGTGTGCGAGCGGGTGTGCGCACAGCGCCGATGAACCAATAGCGACATCGGTGGGGTCTAGCCGGCGGGTGCCAGCATCTCCTTCCAGCCGTCGTCTCCTGTTTTGGTCGAGTTTTCGACGGTGTATGTGATTCCGTCGGGCCCTACCAATTCACCGCTTTGGGGACTGTAGACCGCGGCGGGTGGCCCGTTCGGCGTGTAGACACACGGGTTGGGCTGTTGTCCGTTGCACTGCACGGTACCCATTCCCGGCCGCGACAAGGGGTCGCTGACCGGGGGTGGGGTTTGGCCCCCCGGCGGGAGCCTGTCGGCCGGTGCCGGGTTCAAACCGTTATTCACCGACGGCCCGGGGATCACCATTCCCGGCCGCACCGACTGATCGCAGCGCGCCGCAGGCGCCGGGCACGTCAGGAGCTGGTTCGGGTCGCCGTACCAGGGATTGGTCCCCAAAGGAACGTAGGGCTTGGAGTCGCGGCACTCCCGTGGCGTGGCTGCCCGCTTGCCGGGAACGTCGACGCAGGGAATATTGCGTGATCCGCGCACACTGTTGGCCGGCGTGTCCATCGGAATCTTGCAGTACGTGCCAGACGGCAACGGCGCCAGGCTGGTGTCTGCCGGAGACCGCCACTCCGATGCCGGAATGAAGCCGGTCAGACACGGCGGCGGCTGGTTGATCGTCAACGCCAGGTCGAGTCTGGCCTGGTTAGGGTACGGCGTGGCCTCCGTCTCCTCGCTCGAGGCAGCCTGCGGCAGGAACACCAGCACTTGCTCCACACCGGTGTGGTAGCGCTTGAGCAGGTCGATCACCACTTCAAGATTGGCCAGCGTCTGCGGCAGCGAATCGCGGACGTCGCCGAATACCGCGTTGAGCTGATCGGCGGTCGGCGCCGCTCGCGTCAGAATGCTTCTCACGTGCTGGTCGTTTTCCGCGGCCTGCGCGGCCAACGTGTTCAGGTTGCGCGCCCAGCGCTCGATCGCACTACCCGAATTGACTTGACTGTCCAGAATCCCCCCGGAGTTCTGGATGATGTCGTTGACGTCGTTGATGTTGGTCTTGAAGTCACCGACGATCGCCTGGGTGGCGTCGACCAGCCGCTGCAGGGCCGGGCCCAACCCGCCGACCGATTGTGCTGTCTCGTTGAGCAGCGCGGGGATCTTGTCGGCAGGCAGCGCGGCCAGCCCTCGGTTAGCGGTGTCCAGCGCCGGTCCGATCTCGCTGGGCACCGTGCCCTTGGTGATGGTCTGTCCGGAGGAGAAGTACTTGCCGGGATTCCCGGTCGACACCAAGTCCAGGTACTGTTCACCGACCGCGGACACGGAATGCACGTTCGCTGTCGCGTCGATGGGGATTTTGTAGCGGCTGTCGACGCTCATCGTCGCCTCGGCGCCCCGTTCGGTGGGCTCGACGTCGGTGACCTTGCCGATGGTGGCGCCACCATACGTCACATTGGCCGTTGGATACAGGCCGCCCGATGCCGGCAGCTCAGCCTTGAGCGTGTAGCGGCCGACACCCATCAGGCTTGGAAGCTGCAGGTAGTACACACCCAGCACAAGAATCGAGCCCACCGTCAGGAACCCGAACACGAGCAGCTGGCGTCTGATGAAGGGAGTCAGCATTGGCTGGTGTCCGCCCTTTCCACCAGCGGTCCGCCCGGGGCGTCGTTCGGGTTCGGCGTGTAGCGGACGTCGGGGATCATCGTCTGCGGGTCGCGCCCAAACGACTGCTCGAGCGCACGCAGGGCTCCCGACAATCCGGTACCGGTGAGGAACGCGTTGTCCACGGCGCTGTAGGTCACGTCGATTGTGAGCGATACGTTGGTGTAGTCACCGCGGACCAGCTTCGGCACGGTGTCGATGTCGAACGGCTCGGTGAGGATCAACTTCGACGCTGCGATCAGATCCGGCGAGGCACGGCCGAGCTCCCTCAACGGGCACTGCAGGTGCTGCAGGTCGGTGTGCAAGGGGGCGCGTGCCTGCGCCAAGTGCTCGACAGCGATGCTGAGTCGTCCCACCGCGTCGACGGCGTTGATGAGCAGGTTTTTGGTGTCGGCGAAGTGTTTGATCAGCGGTGGGATGTCGGTGAGCGCTCGGTCTATGACGTCGGCGCGGCCACCGACGTAGACCAACAGCCGTTTGGCGGAGTCGATGGCATGGCTGATGTCGTCGCGCTGCTGGTTCAGCTGGTCGGTGAAGGTGTCCAGCTTGCCGAGGAAAGCCCGGATCTGGTCGCCGCGCCCGTTGAAGATGTTGTAGACCTCGTTCTGCAGCACTTCCAGGTTCGGGATGCCGCCACCGCGCAAGATCATCGCAAGACTGGCCAGTGTTTGCTCAGTCGTGGGAAACGCCGACGAATTCTTCAGCGGGATGGTGTCGCCGTCCTTGAGCAGCTCCGTCGACGAGTTCGGTGGTGCGGCCAGCTCCACGTGCTGAGAACCCAGCAGAGAAGTCTGGCCGATCTTGGCGGTGGCGTTTTTCGGCAGCTTGACGCTCTTGTCCAGACTCAGCGTCAGGGTGGCTATCCAGTTCTTCAAGTGGATAGAACGGATTGAGCCGACAAAGACGTCGGCGACCATCACCCTGCTGTTGCCGTTGATTGCCAGCGTGTCCGGCACCTGCACATCGATGGTGTAGGACCCCGACCCGCTGCCCGGACCGCCCGGAATCGGCACGTTGGAGATTCCCCGCCATCCGCATGAGCTGGCCACCAGCGCGGCAACCAACAACGCCAGCCCCTGCCAGGCCCGGTGGCGGATCAGGCGCGCCAACCCCAACGCGCTCATTGCCCGCCTCACTGACCCGCTCCTACCTCAGCGGGCAGCGGTGGACCACCGGCATTGGGCGCGGGCGCTGACACCGGCGCGGGTGTGGGAGCGACGGGGCCCGGGATCACTCCCGGCCCTGGGGGCGGCGCCTGGACCGGCACCGGAGCCCGCAAGCCCATGGGTGGCAGGATCGGGTTCTCGTCGTAGGCGTTCGGCGGTCCCGGCGGGGTCTGCAGGGTTGATTGAACGGGCTCGATGTTGGGTCCGCCCATCAGTTCAGCCAGCGAGTCCGGGGTCATCAGGCCCGCCGTGACCGGCCCAACCTGCTGCCCTTGCATCCCCGGGGCGACAATCCAGCCGGGGTGGGTGTTGCGGTGCGACAGCGGTGTATCCGGCACCCAGACCCCCGGGACGGTGGTGTCCTTGTACCCGCTGGGCGGCTGCAGCCGCGGCTCGGAGTAGGCGACCTCCTTGGGCAGTGTCTCGGCGGTGCTGAACAAGTTCAAGCCAAACGGCGGGTAGTTGAACTTGATCGCATCAAGGATCGGCGCGAGATATTGCGCACACAGTTCGGCGGACTCTTGATACCCGAGCCGGCTGCCGGCCTGAATCGAGCTGCAGATGAATTGCATCGGATTCGCAAAGTTTGTGATCGCCGGGATCGACATGGCAGAACCGTGTGACGGGTGGTAGACCGGGTTGAAGTTCGCGGCCGCCGTTGGAAGGACGTGCAGGGCGGTCTCTATCCCGTTCAGCGGATCCGGTTGCAGCACCGTGTTCGTCAATGTGGCCAGGTTGTCGACGCTCGTGGTGAGCACCTCGCGGTTCTTGGTCAGGAACGGCGGCAGGGTGGAAAGCAGACTGTCAATTTGCTGTGTCGCATCGGCAAGCTCGGTGTCGGATTGCGTGAGCCGCGTGGTCACCTCCGCCAGGTTCTGGTTGAGCGCGACGAACTGTTGATCGTCTTGGCGCAGCGCGTTGACGAAAAGCGCCAGGCTGCGCACCACCGCGAAGAAGTCGCCGCGACCTTCGTTGAGCGCGGTCAACGCCTGGGACAAGCTGGTCAGCGTGGTGTTGATCTGGTTGCCCTTGCCGGCCAGCCCGTCGGCGAACGACTCGACCGCCTCACCGAACGGCCCTTTCGGGTGCTCGGGTGTTGGGCCGAGTTTGGAGATGATGCTGGTGATGCTGTTGCGCAGCTCGTCCCACTCCACCGGTACCTGGGTGCGTTCTTGCGGGATCACGGCGTTGTCGGCGAGCACCGGGCCACCTTTATATGGCGGCTCCAGCTGGATGGTGCGCGAGGCCACCAGGGTGGGGTTGAGGATCACCGCGGAGGCGTTGGCGGGCACCTTGTATTTGTTCAGGTAGTGGAACGTCACCTTCATCTTGTCGCCCGCCGGCTCGACCTCGTCGATCGCGCCCACCCGCAACCCCATGATCTGAACCTTGTCCCCCGCATAGAGCGCGTTCGCCGAAGAGAAGTAGGCGACCACCGTGTTGTTGGTCAGCTCCTCCAAAAGCCGGTAGCCGATGAAACCCGCGACGAGAGCCAGCACCACCGCCAGCGACCCGATGATCACCGACGCTCGTGACAGCCTCGGCAGCCGCAGCTTGCGGACATCGAAGATGGTGCTCAATTTTGGCTACCTCCCGTCACGCCGCTGCCTCCCGATCCGCCTGGGTTGATGAACGGGGCCGGAAGCTGCGGCCCAGGCCCAGCCGGCGCGGGTGGGCCCGGTGGCGGGCCCGGCGGGAACGGTGCGGCGGGCAGCGGCACCGGTGTACCCGGAACGTTCGGAGGCGGCCCACCCGGCCCCGCGCCGGAGGGGATGCCCGGGGAGGGCGGCAAACCGTTCGGGTCCGGCGGCGATATCTGCACGTCGATCGGCGCGGGGAAGACCTGGCCACCGAACGGGCCGGTGGTCGCACCCGCGCAGGGCATCGGATTCCACGGCCGCGGCAGACCCTCGTCCCCGGTGGTGACATTGCCGCCGGGATTCGCCGGCGTGTACGAGCACGGCGCCCCGGGCCCGACAGCCGGTCCCGGATGATCCGGGGTGCCCTCCAGCACCGGCGGTGCCGGCGGCGGCGCACCGTTGGGGAACCGGGTGCCGTTGGGGTCAGGCCACCGGTAGGCAGGCAGCCCGGCGCCGCGCCAGAAGTTCTCCGGGTCCAGGCCACGCCTCTTGAACGCCGCGTCGACGAACGGCTGCGCGATCCAACCCGGGACCAGGTTGTTCAACACGACTTTGAAGTACGGTCCCGACGCGATGGCCTCGTTCAACGACGGCAGGAACGCGCCGACCTCGCTCAACCCCTTAGCCAGGTCGTCTTTGCGCGCCACCAGGAGGCCGGTGGCCTGACTCAACTGGACCAGCACGTGATTGAGGTTCGGGTTGTCGTTGATGAGTCCCTTCACCTGTTTGGACACCGCCGCGACGTTCCCCAACAGCGCGTCGATGGCTTGTCCGCGCTCGTTGAACGCGGCCAGCAGGATCTTGGCGTTGACCAGCAGCCGGTCGACCTGCTGGCTGCGGTCACCGAGGATGCTGGCCACCTGGTTGGCCTGGGCGAGCAGATGCTTGAAGTCCTGGTCGTGTTTGCCGATCGTGTCGGAGAACTTGGCCACACCGTCCAGCGCTGCGCTCAGATGCGGGTAGGTCTGATCAACCGTCTCCGACAACACGTGCAGCGACTGCTTCACCGAGTCAATGTCCCAACCGGTAGCAGCCTTGGTGACGTCGAAGAACGCGTCGTAGATCTGGTAGGGAGTAGTGCTTTGACCCAGCGGCAAAGTGGCTCCGGGCAATAGCGGCTGGGACCCCCGCGCCTCGACCTCTAGAATCTTCTTGCCGAGGATGGTGTCCGTCTTGATCGCCAGCCGGCTTTCGGTGCCGATGGCGTTGGTGCCGAGTGAGAACTTGACCAAGACGTGGTCACCTTGGATCGACAGCCCCTCGACCCTGCCGACGTCCATGCCGGCAATGCGCACCTTGTCGTTCGTGTTGAGTCCGCTGGAGTCGGTGAACTGCCCGAAGTAGCTCGGCCTGGCGACGAGCATCGGGACACTGGTGAAGCTTTGACCCACGCCGACGACGAGCGCCGCCACGATGATGCCCATGAGCCCGATGCGCAGCCGATTTGGAGGTTCCAGCGTTCTCATTGCGGACTGCACCTACCCGACGGCTGGTTGAACAGCCGCACCGTGCGGACCGGGCCACCGCCCTGCAGCCCGTTGATCTTGAGCGTGATGTCGCAGGCGTAGAAGTTCACGAAGTCGCCATAGGAGCCAACGGTGCGCCCGATCAGGTTCAGCGCGGTCGGCAGCCTGTGGAGGAGGTCGTTCAGCTGTACGTGCTGCTCGCCCAGCGGCTGCTCAATCACGTCCAGGTAGTTGATGGACTTGTGCAGCAGAGCGCTGTCCTCGGCGAGCAGGTCGGCGACCGTTCCGGCGGCGTTGCTGATGTGCGCGGTACCGGCCGCCAGCGGGTCGGCGTGATCCTTGAGCCCGGTGATCAGCACCTCGAGGTTGTTGACGGTTTGATCGAACGCCTGGCGATGCCGAACCGCGGTGTCCAACACGATGTTCAAGTTTTTGACCACCTCGCCGATCGCCTGGCCACGCTCCCCGATTTGCGCGGTCAGCTGCGCGGTGTTGTCGAGAATGTCGTTGATGGTGCCGCCCTGACCCTGAAACACGGTGATCAGGGTCGTCGCGATGGCATTGATCTTTTGCGGGTCCAGCGCCCGAAACAGCGGCTTGAAACCGCCGATCAGCGCGTCGAGGTCCAGCGCCGGCGAGGTGCGCGCCAGCGGGATGAATCCGCCCGGCGGCAAGATCTTGTCAGCACCTTCACCCTCGCCCCGCTTGAGCTCCAGGTAGCGGTTGCCGATCAGGTCGAGGTAGCGGATCTGTGCACTGGTCGACTGATACAGCGGCACCGAGCGATCGACGTTGAAGTCCACCCGCACCCGGGCGCCGCCGTCGATCAGGTGTACCGATGAGACCTTGCCGATCTCCACCCCGGAGGCGCGGACGAACTGGCCTTGCCGCAATCCGCTGATATTGCT
>Ga0210396_10000619_pt1 | contig 44701 bp, 46 predicted proteins | sample IncBWH17OmetaG_FD_155466 | JGI IMG/M metagenome (GOLD analysis project Ga0210396, IMG submission 155466) | Forest soil microbial communities from Barre Woods Harvard Forest LTER site, Petersham, Massachusetts, United States - Inc-BW-H-17-O ... | reverse complement strand
CAAAACCAAACTGTAGGGAGTGAGTTCCTAACGTCGCGAACGCATCATCGTAGAACTGATACGAGTTGTAATGAAAATCGAACTCGCCGACGGCGCCAAAGCCCCCTGGAAACGTCGAGAGTTCCGCGTTCGTTATAACTCCCACGGGTTGGCCAGGCAAAAAGCCTAGCGACGTGTCTGCCGCCAGAGGGTCAATCGCCTTTAAACTCTTTGCCGCTTGCGAGACTACACGGCTGAAACCCAATCGTGCTGTGTTGGCCATCTGGGCGCCGAATGAATGTGTTTCCTCGAGAATGGCGGCTTGACGGCGGGATAGAGTCCCGATGATGTTGTTATTGAAGGAATCCGGTCCCTCCGTTTTTCCATTGTCGAACATGTAGGTTCCGAACAGGCTATCGACCTTCCCAATTGTGAAGTCCGAGCGCGAGGTGAAGAAGTCCTCGTTGGTGTTCTGCGGAGTGGGAAGCGTGAAATTGCCTGTATCGCCCTCAACCGGTCCGTTCGGAAGGGGATAGAACGCCAGATACGGCTCTACACTTGGATCCACAGTAATAGTACCTGATGTAAGATTTCCAGCGCGTGCCGCGGCAGAAGGCACAATGTCCACCGTTGTTGTCGAAAGCAGCTGGCGAATGCCTTCGTAATCGCCAAAAACAAACAACTTGCTTTTGACAATCGGCCCTCCAGCATCGGCTCCAAACTGATTGCGCCGGAATGGGGGCGGAGACGAAGTTGTGTCGAAGAAGTTGCGGGCGTCGAGCGCGCTGTTGCGCAGAAATTCATAAGCCGAGCCGTGGAGCTCATTTGTGCCAGAGCGCGTTATAGAATTGATCACTCCGCCCGACGTCCTGCCATAGCTAGCCGGCGCGCTGTTTGTTATGACAGAAAATTCCTCAATCGCCTCCACGCCTAGTAAGACACCGAGAACGCTGCCGGGCCCTCCGTTGGAATAGTCGTTTATGCTGATCCCATCGAGTCGGTAGTTGTTCCCTTGTGGGCGCGTTCCGCCGATACTTAACTGCGTCCCGAGACCGCGGTTTGCCCGTTGATTATTCAGAGCGAGCGGGTATTGATACACGCCAGTGACTCCCGCTTGCAGCTGAGCAAGAGTTGTCCAGTCGCGCCCGTTCAGAGGCAATTCGCGAACTGTGGTCGAGTTCTCGGTTTCCTCCAAGGTCGAACTGGCCAATTGGATGGCGGGTGGTGTGCCTGAAACTTCGATTTTCGTCCTGACCTCGCCTGGGTTCAGCTTGAAATCGATTACCTCCTGGGAGCCTACCGTGACAAGAACACCCGATCTCACAAGCGTTCCAAATCCTTCCTTGGACGCACTGATCTGATATGTACCAGCCACCAAGTTCGGAGCCGTGTAGATCCCGTCGCCGTCTGCGGTTACGGACCGAAGGATCTCCATCTCGGAGTTCTTAATAGAGACGTGCGCTCCTGCAATCGCGCGTTCTGAACTATCTCGCACACTCCCTGAAATGGTCCCTCCAGCGACCTGTGCGAGACAGACACTCCCGGTCACCAGTACGATTGCAGTGACGCATGCGACAGTGAAGGAACTCGAAGCCAAAGCAGCGCCAGTTGGAAGCACCTTAACCTTCCCCTTGCACGGATTTTCCTTGTACTAAAGTCCGCACCCGCCAACAGTCAGCTTTCAAGAAATGACCGATCTTATCTCTAGACCCTGAAGAAGTCTGGAAATTCGGAACGGGTACTGTTCGCGGTTCGTCATGAGTATGGCAGTAGGGCGCATGGTTCAGCCTTCCTGAAGGTAGAGGTCAGAGCTGTGGCGAGCCCCCAATCAGGGTTGCGAAGTCAGTTGTCACCAGCTTTGCCGCATGCCGTTTGTGCCTCAAATCTGGGCATCTTCTTGCGCGACTCTGGGAACGCTGGTTCCTTCCTCGGAGATAGGTCGTGAGATTCCTAGTCTTTTCATCTTCGCCAGGAGCGTGGTTCGCTTCAGTCCCAGTTTGGCTGCGGCACCGCGTGGTCCACCGACGATCCAGCCGGCCTGCTCAAGCGTCTCCATGACCAGAGCGCGATCGGAGTCTTCCCAGTTCATCAACGAGAGTGAAGACTGTGCATTGGAAGTGAGAACGATGGCGCTCGATTGCCTTTTCGGTAGAGGGTTCGGGAGCACGCCCTCGCGCGAGAGGATGACCGCTCGTTCAACCAGGTTCTGCAGTTCCCGTATATTTCCAGGCCACGAATGCCACTGAAAGGACGTCATCATTTCTGAAGGAATGATATCGATCTGTTTCCCCATGCGGCGACTTAATATCTTCACGAAGTGTGTTACCAGGGCGGGAATGTCTTCCCGGCGCTCGCGCAAGGCAGGCAACAGGATGGGGAAGACATTCAAACGATAGTAAAGATCGCTGCGGAACTGACCCCGCGCTACCATCTTGCCCAGATTCCGATTGGTTGCAGCGACGAGTCGAACATCCACCTTGTGAGTGCGACCGCTCCCTAAACGTTCGAACTCCTGCTCCTGCAGCACGCGCAACAACTTCGGCTGCAGCGCAGCAGGAATATCCCCTACCTCGTCCAGAAATAGCGTGCCCTTGTCCGCCATTTCGAAGCGCCCGATCTTCTGCGCGATCGCTCCGGTGAAGGCGCCCTTCTCGTGACCAAACAATTCACTTTCCAGAAGATCGAGGGGAATCGCAGCGCAATTTAGCTTGATAAATGCGCGCCCGCAACGCTGACTTGCATTGTGAATGGCATGGGCGATGAGTTCCTTTCCAGTGCCGGTTTCCCCCTCGATGAGGACCGTCGAGTTTGTGGGAGCAACCTGCTCCACCTGAACGAGGACAGCTTCGAGTGCAGCGCTACTGCCTATGATCCGCTCGAATGTTCGCTCGATCTGATCCGTCACTGGGGCCATGATTGTGGCACCATCTCCCACAGAAACCTCCACACTTCTCGCCACGCGACTGCGATAATGCAAGTTTTCATATATTCAAGGCAGAACGAACCCGCTTCAGTAACAATTGATGATCGAACGGCTTCGCGAGAAATTCGACTGCGCCGAGTCTCATGGCTTGAATCCGCATCCTGGCGTCTCCATGAGCGCTAATAAAGATGATGGGAACGTTGCATTCCTCTTCTATCAGTTTGGCCTGCAGCTCCAGACCCGACATCTTTGGCATGCGGATGTCAACGATCAGGCACTCGGCCTTACGATGCAAATCGGATTTGAGGAAGTCTTCCGCGCTCCCGAAACACCGCGCCGCGAGCCCCGCCGCCTCCAGAAGGTCGCGGAGAGAATCTTGCATGGCCTCATCGTCATCGACGATCGCAATCAATTTGGACGTTTGCTCTAACTGCATGCCCGGAGAGTAGCGCGATCGCATATCACGGAGCAATCGATCTTTGGGTGGACAAAACTAGACTTTAGTAGGTTAGAGCTCTACTTTTGATGGATTGAGGATTCGGCACCGACAGGCGGAGACCAAAACGGTTTATCAGGACTTGAGCTTGTCCGCCATCCTGACCAGCTCCGGCAAGGATTTAGCCTGCATTTTTTTCATGACCTGGCTGCGATACATTTTGATAGTCGCTTCGCTCGAGCCGAGTTCCGCTGCAACCTGCTTGTTAAGCAGCCCGGAGACGACCAGGTTCATTACTTCCCGTTCCCGGGCGCTGAGTTGTTCGTGCCGATGCCGCAGTTCGGCTAGCTGCTGCTCTTTCTCGCGCAGAATGCCGGACCGAGTGAGCGATCGCTGAACCGCATCAAGCAGATCCTGTTGCCTGAATGGCTTGGTAAGAAACTCAACCGCTCCTGACTTCATAGCCTTGACCGACATCGGAACGTCAGCGTGGGCCGAGAGAAAAATAATGGGAATACTTATTCTCCCTTTTTTCAGTTCGTGCTGAAGATCGAGGCCGCTGATACCTGGAAGCCTCACATCCAGAATCAGGCAACTGGGACAGTCACCGCGCGCAACCGCTAAGAACTCCTGCGCACTTCCAAAGGATTGAGAGTTCAGGCCGACCGACTCCAGCAGCTCCTGAAGAGACTCACGCACGTCGGCGTCATCGTCCACAATAAATACGGTCGATCCGTCTTGCGCACTCATGCCCCCGCGCCCCTATCAAAATTACGGTGAAAATGCTATATCACAACCTTCTGCGTTCTGTGACTACAGCTATGTCGGATCGATTGTATCGGATGATGCAAATGCGGGGCCCGTGCAAATGTACAGTCAGTCGGTCTTCTACAACGACCACTTGCCGGCGCCCGCTCATGCTTTCATCCTGGGTACGGCTATACGTTGCCGACTGCGACTGGGGCCGGAACGAGGGTCGGCGCTGGCCTGCCGTTCAGCACTGCGTCGATATTGTCGAGGGCCAGCATGCCCATGGCTGTGCGGGTTTCGATGGTGGCGCTGCCGATGTGCGGCAATAGAAATGTATTTTTCAGCGAAACATATTCCGGATTAAGTTTTGGCTCGCCTTCAAATACGTCGAGTCCGGCAGCGGCGACGCGCCCGCTCTTGAGAGCGGCGATGAGGTCCTCGTCGACCACCAATCCGCCGCGAGCGGTGTTCACCACGATGGCTCCGGCAGGCAGAAGGCTTATGGCTTTGGCGTTCAAGAAATGGCGTGTCTGGGCAGTCTCCGGAGCGTGCAGGCTCAGGAACTGACTAACGCGAAGCAGATCCGACGGATCCTCGTGATACACGGCATCGCCAACGATTTCCGCAGGTAACTCTGAAGGGTTGTGGTAGTGAACCTTCATTCCGAATCCTCGCGCTCGACGCGCCACGGACTGACCCACGCGCCCCATTCCAAAAATGCCGAGGACTTTGCCGCCGACTTGCCATCCCAGGAGCATGTCGGTGCCCAGGGGGTGCGTCCACGCTCCAGTTCGAACCAGTTCCTGAGCTTCGTAAGCGCGACGCGAAGCCCCGAGCAAGAGTAGCATCGCGATGTCGGCTGTTGCTTCATTGTTGACGCCCGGAGTGTAGGCGACTGGAATTTTCCTGCGAGCGGCAGCTTCCAGATCGATGTGCTCAAATCCCACCGAGTATGTGGCGATGATTTTTACAGTCGGCGAAACTTTCTGAAAGAACTTAGAGTCCAAGCGATCTGCCGGTGTGATAAATAATGCGTCGGCTCCTTCGGCCGCGGAGAGCAGCTTCTGCTGGCCGAGGGGAAACGGGTCCGGGTTTCGCCGAACGTCGTAATCGCGGTCGATACGGTCTTCAACCTCTTTCGGATAATGACTGGTTACCACCAGAATGGGTTTAGTCATGCCCAACATTTCTCCTGTGCAAGGCTCTCCCCGGCCGCGTGGCTCAGACGATTCCCACGTTTCGCTCCATCTCCTTGATCACCGTGTCCAGCCTGCCGCTCAGCACCTGCTTGGCAAAACTGAGGGTGAACCCCTTGACCGTGTGGAAAGGTGAATGGGACGGCATGGCAAGCGCGAAGGGATCGACAACCGCGTCGACAACGACAGGACCGTTCTTGTACGCGAGAGCTTCGGCCAGACCTTCTCGAACGTCTCCGGGGTCCTCGATACGAATCCCTTTCGCGCCCATTGCCTCCGCAACCTTGGCGAAATTTGGATTCTTGAAATCTACGCCAAACGGAATGAAGCCTGCCTCCTGTTGTTCGATATGAACGAAGTCGAACTTCTGGTTGTTGAGGATGACCTGAACCACGGGAGTTCGGCGTTCTATCTGCGTCAGTAGATCGCCCATTCCGAGCATGGTGAAGCCTCCATCGCCGCATAATGCGATGCACTGTCTGCCGGGATATGCCAGAGCGCATCCGAACGCATTCGGCGCTGCGTTGGCCATGGACGCCCACGAGAATGAGCCAAAGAGCCTGCGATTTTTCCCACCTTGAATGTGTCTCGCAAGCCAGATACAAGCCGTACCCGTGTCCGCAAAAAACATTGCATCATCGGAAGCCAGTTCGCTGAGCGTGGCGGCGAGGAATTCAGGGCGTATTGGTTTTATCCCAGGCCCCTTCTCAACATAGTGCTGCAGCAGTTTGTGGAAGGATTCGGTGTGCGCTAGCTGCTTGGCTAGAAATTCTCCATCTGTTTTTTCACGTACGGCTGGAAGCAATGCGGCGACCGTCGACTTGATATCGCCGACAAGGCCGAGATCGAGCGGTGTACGGCGGCCGATGTGTTTTGGATTTTTGTCGATCTGAACTTTTTTAACCTTGTCGCCGGGCAGAAATTCAGAGAACGGAAAATCCGTGCCCAGCATGAGCAAGAGGTCGGCTTCGTGGATTGCGTTGTACGCTCCCCCATAACCGATGAGCCCGGTCATGCCAACGGCGTTGGGATTGTCATGCTCCAGCCATTGCTTCCCGCGGAATGCATAGCCGACGGGGGCCTTCAGCTTGGTCGCCAGTTGAACGACCTCGTCGCGGCCGTCTCTGCAACCATCCCCACCAAAGATCGCCACCGTTTTCGCTTCGTCAATCATGCTTACCAATTTTTCGAAGTCTGCCTCGGACGGCCTCAGGACAGCCGGGGCTGCAATAGTGAAGCTGGTAGGCTCGTCCGGCGCGTCGGCGGACGCGACGTCGCCGGGTATGGCAAGAACGGTCGGACCCTTTTCTACAACGGCCGTGGTGATGGCTGTGCTGATGACGGCGCGCGTCTGCTCCGGATTAACCAGCCGTGCGGTATAGAGGGAAGCCGCTTCGAAAAACTTGTACGGGTTCAGTTCCTCGAGCGCCGATGTGTCAAGAATACTCGTCTCCACATCCCCGGCGATGGCGATAACGGACGCTCCTTCTTTCCGGGCATCCATCAATCCGTTAAACAAATGGACCACTCCGGGCCCCGCCGTTCCGCATACGGCAACTGGATTACCCGTGAAATAAGCTTCGGCGACCGCTGCAAATGCTCCATACTCCTCATTACGAACAACAATGAGTTCGATTGAGCCATTCCGGCGCAGTGCGTCCACCACTGGATTCAGGGCGTCTCCGACGATTCCATAACAGCGTTTGACTCCAGCCTTCGCCAGCATTTCCCACAGCACGTCTGCGACTTTTTTTGACATAGGGACCTTTCTGAGTCTTTGTGGACCTCGTGTCGGTACCGCCAAATTGACTTCCAATGTTAGGTTGCTGCCAGACCGTCCCTCTAAACCTCGGGTAACTCTGTATTTCCAGTGTTTACATCGCTCAGTCCATGCAATTCCTCTGCCATGACATTAGCAATTACAAACGACGCTCCATCTCGACGAAATCCGACTTCTCCCCCCGATCGCGTGACAACGCCGATGACACTTGACGCAAAAGACACAGAAATGACATTGGACCAGCCGGAGCGTGGTAGTCACCTCGCGAAGTGAATGCTCGCGATTTCGCGCGGGTTCGCCCCATCGTGATTGCAATGCATGAGATACCGGTGCCTGTGCTCTTTGGTAACCCGCTTGCTCTTCACTCAATCGAATTCCGGGCGTCAAGAATTGTAGCGCGAATCGAAATAGGACAAAGCGTGAGTCATGGCAATAACGCGTATCTCAGGAGCGAAGACCGGAAGAAGAGAAATGTCGATGTTCAGAAGGAAATCTTCGACGATGTGGGTGCTGGCGCAAGCGATAGCTCTTCTGTTTTGGTCCTCTGTGGCGGTCTGGGCAAGCGAGACAACGAGCGCGTCTCGGCACGGTACAAATATCTTCGCTCCCGCCTCAACCCCAGCCAAGTCAATCACTAACTTGTCCGTCTTTGTACTTGTCACCACCGGAATCATTTTTGTTGTTGTTTTTGCGTTGATTTTCTACTCCGTCTTCAAGTTCCGTGCCCGAGCCAAGGATGCCGGCCGTGAGCCGGCTCAGGTCTACGGAAGCACACAAATTGAGCTGGCCTGGACAATCATTCCGATTCTGATCGTCGTTGTGCTGTTCCTGGCCACCGCCCGGGTCATCCACGCGATTCAGGATGCTCCAGAACCGGCGGGCGCCGTAGATGTGACCGTTATTGGACATCAATATTGGTGGGAGTTTCGTTACCCGAAGCTGGGGATCGTCACCGCCAACGAACTGCACATCCCGGTGAGCGACCCCGGTCATCCGACGCCAACGTTTCTGCAGTTGCTCTCGGCCGATACCGACCATAGCTTTTGGGTGCCGGAGTTGGCTGGCAAAACCGACCTTATTCCCAACCACCCCAACCGAATGTGGATGGATCCGCAGCGCACAGGCGTCTTTCTTGGCCAGTGTGCACAGTACTGCGGAATACAGCACGCGAAGATGCTGCTCCGTGTTTCTGTCGATGGGCCGGAGGATTTCGCCGCCTGGGTGCGCGCCCAGCAGAAACCCGCAGTCGAGGACGCAGGTGCAATCGCCGGCAGGCGAGTGTTTGAGGGTAATGCGTGTATGAACTGTCATCGGGTTGACGGCACGTCGGCGGATGGACACTTTGGCCCTGACCTGACCCATTTGATGAGCCGCGCCACGATTGCGGCAGGCGCCGCCGAAAATACTCACGACAACCTACGTCTTTGGATCCAGAACCCGAGTGCGATCAAACCTGGTTCGCTGATGCCCGCCATGAAGCTGAGCGACGCGGACCTTGATGCGGTCGTGAGTTACATGGAAACGCTTAACTAGCACGTCGGAAAAACTGACTATGGCATCAGATGCGATCACCGTTCCGGTCGGCCAAACAGAAGCCAGGCCCTGGGTAGACGAGCTTCATCAGTGGCTGACCACCGTCGATCACAAAAGACTGGGGATCCTCTATATTGTCTCGTCTCTGTTATTCCTCGCAGTCGGAGGAGTCGAGGCGCTCATCATTCGCATTCAGCTGATGCATTCGCACAACAACTTCGTCTCGCCCGAAGTATTCAACCAGATGTTCACCATGCATGGCACGACCATGATTTTCTTTGTGGCGATGCCCGTCCTGTTCGGATTCGCCAATTACCTGGTGCCCCTTATGATCGGCGCGCGCGATATGGCTTTTCCGCGCCTGAATGCCTTCAGTTTCTGGCTGTCGTTCTTGGGAGGGCTTCTTCTTTATTTCAGCTTCGTCGGAGGAAGCGGCTTGTACGGCGCAGGAAGCGCACCGGACGTGGGGTGGTGGTCGTACGCGCCACTGGGTGCGCGTGCGTTCTCGCCCGGGCATAGTTCCGACTACTGGACCCTAGCGCTGCTCGTCTCCGGGTTTGGGAGCATCGGAACGGCGATAAATATCATTGCGACCATTCTGTGCTTGCGATGCCCTGGTATGAAACTCAGTCGCATGCCCCTGCTGGTGTGGATGAATCTGGTCATGGCAGGAATGGTCTTGCTTGCGATCACGCCTTTATCGGCCGCTCAAATCATGCTGCTCATCGATCGTTACCTGGGCGGCCATTTCTTCGATACTCAGGCTGGCGGGTCGGCTGTACTCTGGATGCACTTCTTTTGGATCTTTGGACATCCCGAAGTCTACATTCTGATCATTCCTTGCTTCGCCTTCATGTCGGAAATCATTCCCGTCTTTTCGCGCAAACCGATTTTCGGGTACCCGGTGATGGTCGCGGCAACCGTATGCATCGCGTTCGTGAGCATGAGCGTTTGGGCGCACCACATGTTTACGATTGGAATGAACTCGTACGCCAACAGCTTTTTCACCATCACCACGATGGTGGTCGGCATCCCCACCGGAATTAAAATTTTCAATTGGATCGGCACCATGTGGGGCGGCAGGATTCAATTCAAAACGGCGATGCTGTTCAGCATCGGATTCTTATTTCAATTCCTCATCGCTGGTTTGACCGGCATCATGCTGGCCGCCTCTCCTTTCGATTGGCAGCTTAGCCTCTCCTATTTTGTCGTGGCGCACTTTCATTATGTGATCGTAGGGGGAATTCTTTTCGCCCTCTTCGGCGCGTTCTATTACTGGTATCCGAAAATGACTGGCCGCATGCTGAGCGAGAGCCTTGGCAAGTGGCATTTCTGGCTATTCCTGATTGGCTTTCACATGACGTTCGACGTCATGCACATTCCCGGCATTCTCGGCATGCCGCGCCGGATCTACACCTACGAGCCGGGTCGCGGCTGGGATACTTTGAACTTGATCGTTTCGATCGGTGCGTTCATCCAGGCAATCGCGATTCTCGTGTTTCTGGCAAACCTCATCATTTCCTATTTCAAGGGAGTCAGAGCTGGTAACGATCCCTGGGACGCATGGACGCTGGAGTGGTCGATGTCTTCGCCGCCCCCAGCCTATAACTTCGCGACGGTTCCGACAGTCGAGAGCCGCCGCCCCTTGTGGGACCTTAAGCATCCTGAAGATCCCGATAGCCGCTATGAGTGAAACGAATATGACTGAAGGCGAAATCATATGAGCGCGGTAACAGGGATAACGCCAACTTCATTTCCGAACCCAGCGACCGAGTGGCATCTGCCATCTCGCGGGAAGGTCGCGATGGCCGGTCTCATCATCGCCGAGTCGGCAATCTTCACGATCTTCGTTGTCGCCTATCTCTTTTATATAGGGAAGAGCACCACCGGACCGACGCCCCAAGAAGTGCTTGAAACGCCGATCTTCTACACGATCTGCTTGTTGTCGAGCAGCTTGACTATTCACCTGGCAGCAAAGGCACTCGAGCGGGACTATAGACGATTATTCCTCGCCTTATTGCTGCTGACCATTGCCCTGGGCGGGTTGTTCCTCTTCGGTACGGCACAGGAATGGCATCGACTGATTTACCAACGAGGACTCACGATCTCGACCAACCTGTTTGGGACAACTTATTACTCACTCGTCGGCTTGCATGCCTTTCACGTCACCGCAGGTCTGATCATGCTCTCGCTGGCCGCGATATTCGGCTTTATCGGCCGCGTGGGAGTGGACCAATCAGGCCGCGTCGCTGTGCTGTCGATGTACTGGCATTTTGTCGACGCTGTATGGGTTGTGGTTTTCACCGTAGTTTACGTTCTTGGACGCTGAGGGATATATGGCAATACAGTCCGCGACAGAGCGATTGAACGAGAGTCCGCGTGCGCCGCGCGAGATTGACATCCCCGCGCCGACCGCGTGGCCATTCATTTTGGCGCTTGGAGTGGCGCTACTGTTCGCGGGACTTGTGACCAGCACCTCGGTAAGCTGTCTTGGCGCCCTGCTGTCGCTGGCAGGCTCTGTCGGCTGGTTCCGCGAAGTCCTTCCGCGCGAGCATGAAGAGGTTGTACCGGTCGTTCCGGAAGACATTCGCTTAACAACTGCGCGGCGGGTTGTGGACCGGCTTCCAGTCCTTCCTGATCATTTGCGCGCGTGGCTCCCGGTTCGCACCTATCCGATATCGGCGGGCGTGAAAGGCGGATTGGCGGGCAGCGTCGCGATGGCAGTATTGGCGTGCGCCTATGGCGTGCTGAAGGCTGGCAGCATCTGGTATCCGATTAATCTGCTTGCCGCGGTTGGCTATCGAGAATCGCTAAGCATGGGTCCCGCACAGCTCTATTCATTTCATGCCGATGCTTTCGCGATCGCATTTTTTCTGCACGGCATTGTGTCCATCTTTGTTGGGTTGCTCTATGGAGCGATGCTGCCCATGTTCCCACGCCGTCCGATTGTGCTTGGCGGACTCATTGCCCCTGTGCTGTGGTCAGGGCTGTTGTACACAATCCTTGGGCTGCTGAATCCACTACTCGCCAGCCACATTGATTGGCTCTGGTTTGTGGCATCGCAAGTGGCCTTCGGAATCGTTGCTGGACTGGTCGTCGTGCGCCAGCCTAGCTTTCCTACCCACGAGAATGTTTCGTTTATTTTCCGCGCAGGAATCGAGGCTCCCGGAACGATGCCGCCACGAGAGGGCAGGGAGAATTCCTGATGCAGATGAAGATGAAGCCGATCAGCACTCTCCCTGCGGACGCGGGCGTCGGCCTGGTGGTCTGTGTAATGTTGGTGATGCTCGCTGCCTGCAACACTCCCGCTGGCGCACCGCAAGCCAATTCGGAACCAGTTGCCCCGAGCCAGGTTTCGGACTTCGACACTCTCTATTCACAGAACTGTGCTGGCTGCCACGGCGCCGAAGGCCGTGGAGGAGCATCCATTGCACTCGCCAATCCGGCTTATCTGGCCATTGTCGATGAAACCACAGTGCACACCATTGTCGCCAAGGGCATTCACGGAACGTCAATGCCCGCGTTCTCGCAACGTGCCGGGGGAATGCTGACGGAGGAACAGATCAACGTAATTACCAGCGAAATTTTCTCACGTTGGGGACGCAAGGGAATTCTCGACGGAGCCAATCCGCCATCGTATGGGGCAAAAGCCGCCGGGAATGCCGATCACGGCCAACTCGTTTTCGGAACATATTGCGCATCCTGCCATGGCTCTGAAGGCCGGGGAACGCCCAAGGGAAGCGCCATCACGAATGATTCATTCCTTGCGCTGGTCAGCGATCAGGAACTGCGCACGATCGTGATCAACGGTAGGCCGGAATTGGGCGCACCCGACTGGCGCAGCAATGTCCCGGGGCATCCGATGACCGATCAGGAAATCACAGATGTAGTTGCCTGGCTAGCGTCCCGCCGCGCGCAGAATCCTGGGCAGCCTTATTCCGCTATGAACTTTGCGCAGTCGACGGCGCAACACTCGGAGAAAAAAGATGTCAACTAAGCCCGTGACGACCCCACCCGCTGACGCCAGCCTTTCGCGGCGCGGATTTCTCATGAAGCTGGGAATTCTCTTCAACGGATTCGCTGCGCTCGTATTGGCTCTGCCGGTTGCGCGTTTTCTTGTTTCCTCCATCACGCGTGGTCGCGGGAATGGCTATCTTGCTTGGGTGCCCCTGGGAGACGTCAGTAATTTTCCTGAGGGAGAGACGCGGATGGCTACTTTTCGCAATCCCCAGGTCATGCCAACCGACGGAAAGACCGTAGACACAGCCTGCTGGGTGCGCCACATTTCGGGTGATCAATTTCAGGTGTTTGCGATCAACTGTGCGCATCTCGGCTGCCCCGTCCGCTGGTTCCAACAATCCGGCCTCTTCATGTGTCCGTGTCACGGCGGAGCATACTACCGCGACGGCGGGCGTGCGTCTGGGCCACCAGAGCGAGGGCTTTTCGAATATCCCTACAAAGTCGAAAACGGAGTGCTCACGATTAACGCCGGACAGCTGCCAACTCCCGGCGACCCAGTGGCTCGTCTGTCAAAGGAGAAGCCGCCATGCGCGTGATCAGGAAAATTGGCGGATGGTTCGACCACCGCTTGCAACTCGCAGCGCCGATTCGCGAAGCGGCCGGCCATCCTGTGCCGCGCAGCACGGCGAGTTGGTTCTACGTTTTTGGCAGCGCCGCTCTCACCGTATTTCTTCTGCAGCTGGCCACCGGAATTCTATTGGCTCTCATTTATGTGCCCTCGGCCGGCGAAGCTTGGAGCAGCCTCCAGGCCCTGAATCATCAGGTTGCGCTTGGCTGGTTCATCCGCGCCATGCACGGATGGGGCTCCAACTTCATGGTCGCCATCGTTCTGATTCACATGGTGCAGGTGTTTCTCTTTGGAGCTCACAAATTTCCTCGCGAGCTGACCTGGATCATCGGAGTCTTCCTCTTATTGATGACTCTCGGCATGGCGTTCACCGGTCAAGTCTTGCGCTTCGATCAGGATGCCTACTGGGGGCTGGGGATCGGAGCGTCGATTGCCAGCCGCGTTCCCATCATGGGTCCTTTTGTCGTGAAGCTGATGCTGGGTGGCCCGATCATCGCGGGCGCGACTCTCTCCCGTTTTTTTGCTTTGCACGTATTCGTGATTCCCGGCCTGCTAATCGGGTTCGTCTGCCTCCATGTATTGATGGTTTTGAAGCTGGGCATCAACGAATGGCCGATGCCGGGACGCATCGTCAGGCGAGCGACCTACGAGGCCGAGTATCACGCTTTGACCAAGAAAGATGGTGAGCCCTTCGTTCCCTATGCGATATGGAAAGACATGTTCTTTGCCGCGTTCGTCATTCTTGCGGTCGCGGCATGCGCTTTCTATTTTGGCCCCTTCGGGCCCACCGGACAGCCCGACCCGACCATCATCCAGACTGCGCCCAAGCCCGATTACTTTTTCCTCTGGCTGTATGCGCTGCTTTCACTTCTTCCTCCATCGCTGGAGACACCATTCCTTCTCATCGTCCCGCCTCTCGCAATTCTTGGCTTGATTCTTCTGCCGTTTCTTTCGGGAGAAGGAGAAAAAAGCTGGAAGCGCCGTCCGATTGCGGTTGTTACCGTGCTGCTGATCGCGATCACTCTCGGCACGTTTACTCGCATGGCCCAGTTCACGCCCTGGAGCCCGCACATGAACGCGTGGAGCGGCGATCCAGTACCTGACCGCTACATTCATGGCACGAGTGCGCTTGAGCGGCAGGGTGCGCTCGTGTTTCAGGTCAAGCAGTGCCGCAACTGCCACTCTCTTGGCGACACGGGTGGACAAAGGGGGCCAGCACTGGACAGCGTTGCCGTGCGCCTGACGCACGACCAGCTCATTCGGCAGGTGATTCAAGGGGGCGGCAATATGCCTGCCTATGGCAACAACTTGAGTCCGGCAGAGACCACGGCGCTCGTAGCTTTCCTCCAGACCTTGCACCCACCAACGCAGGGTCCGGCTCGCGATGCGGCACGGGAGTTGGTTAGCAACAGCCAACAGCAAACGTCAGGGGCTCAACCATAGGCCGCCGATGATCTCACACCTTCATCATGGCGAGTCGGAATCAGTCTGGATCTCTAGTGCCTTAGTCTTCGCCGCTTTGCTGTACTCACGTCGATGGTTCGGTGTTCGCAGCCAGAAACACGGCATAGTTGATGGTTGGCGCGTTGGCAGTTTTCTACTAGGGCTGTTGTTCATCTGGATCGCAACGGCTTCGCCACTGGCCATGCTCGATCATGAGATGCTGACAGCGCACATGGTTCAACACCTTCTTCTCATGACGCTGGCGCCTCCGTTGATCTTACTTGGCATGTCTCGAAAAGCGATCCGTCGTCCATTCCGATCAGAACTGACGCAGCAATTTATGAGCGTCCTAACTCATCCGGCATTTTGCTGGTTCGCGGCGGCAGGCACATTAGTTGTGTGGCATATTCCGTCGGTGTTTATGGTTGGCCTGCGCTCGCCAATGTGGCATGGGGTGGAGCAAGCGTCCTTCCTTACTGCGGGTCTCCTATTCTGGTCGCCGGTAATCCGGCCATTACCGAACAGCTTGAAATGGCCAGAACCGGCGATAGTTTTGTATCTGTTTCTGGCTACCCTGCCGTGCGATATTCTCTCGGGATTTCTGGTCTTCTGCGATCGCGTCGTTTACCCGGTGTTTTTGTCTTCCCCCCACTCCTTTGGTTTCTCTGCTCTAGAAGACCAGCAATGCGCGGGTGCATTGATGTGGACGTGCGTCACTGTCGTCTACTTAATCGCCGGGTCAGTCTTGACCGCGCGCTTACTCTGGCCCCATCGACCGCCTCAACGATCAGATGATCTCGCGGTTCCACAAATCGACGCGTTCTGCATTGCGCTACCATACAGGGATCCGCAAAAAGTGGAGGCTGTCTGAAATGTCACACCGGTCCGGACTTAAAGATTTTTCGTCCGCTCCGGCGCCAGAACGCCATTTTGCAGGATCCACACTGCTCTCAGACTACTGGGCACTCACGAAGCCAGAAGTGAACTTCCTGATCCTGATCACAACTTTTGTAGGGTTCTATCTGGCTTCCGGAACTGACGGGCGGTTTTCATTCGCGCGGCTCTTCAACACTTTACTCGGAACGTTGCTGGTAGCAAGCGGGACCGGGACCCTGAACCAATACCTCGAACGAAAGTTCGACGCGCAAATGCGCCGAACCGCCCGGCGTCCAGCCGCCGCTGGCCGTCTCACAGCATCTGCAGTCGTGGTTTTCGGAACAGCGTTAGCAGCGGCGGGCAGCATCTATCTCGCCATAGCTGTCAATATTCTCGCGAGTTTGCTCGCAACTTTGACGTTGCTCGTCTATCTGTTCGTGTACACACCGCTGAAGCGAAAAACCCCATTGTGCGTTCTCGTCGGGGCTTTTCCGGGAGCCATGCCACCGCTGATCGGCTGGGCCGCAGCATCGGGTCATCTTCCCCTTCAGGCGTGGACTCTCTATGCACTGCTTTTTCTCTGGCAATTCCCACACTTTATGGCCATCGCCTGGATGTACCGCGAGGACTATGATCGCGCCGGTTACTTGGTCTTGCCCCATCAGGATCGCGCCAGAGCCAGTTTCGTGCGTTGCCAAACCCTGCTGCCGCTTTTGGCCTTGACGCCCTTGAGTTTGCTACTACGCTTGGAGCGTGCGCCGCAAACCTGGTACTGGATTGCAGCCTTATTCTTGAACCTTGGATTTCTGCATTACGGAATGCAGTTTGTACTCAACAAATCAGGCTCGGCCGCACGCCGGCTACTAATGGCATCCATTATTTATCTTCCATTACTATTTATGCTGATCGTAGTTGATAGTGGCGCTCATAACCCGAGAGCAGGCGCTTCATTCCGGATCGGCCAATTTGGGTCTAATCTGGGTCCGATAAGCTGGCCAAAGAGTTCCTTTGAGTTCCTGTCAAATTCGCATCCACGGAATTCAAATTACTTCAGAATCGATTTCGGCACTCCTGAGAAAGTGTGGGAAGGAGCCGCATGCTGACGTCGGCGTGATGGGCGGGGAATGATGTGCTCGCAATGTGTGAATCAGACACTCCGCGTCGGCTAGCAGCAAATATAGTTGGAACTGCCTACTCACGCTAGGGTCCACCTTGATCGAAATTAGCTCCCTTCTGTCTCTGCCTTCGCATACATTTCATCAATCAAGGCGCGGTAGCGATCTTCGATTCCGCGGCGCTTTACTTTCAGGGTATGGGTCAAGGTTCCATCGGCTGCCGAGAATTCATCGGGTACCACCAGGACTCGTTTCAACTTTTCGAAGCGCGCCAGGTTTTGATTCGTCTCTTCGACGATGCCTTCATAGAGAGCTTGGACCTTTGCATGGGCGACGAGCATGTCACGGGAGTCGACGTCAATCTCATTCGCTCGCGCCCAATCTTCGAGGACGGGGAAGAATGGCGAGATCAGTACGGCGGGGAATTTGCGGCGATCTCCGATCACTACGGCGGTGCCAATCAGCGGATTGAGCTTCAGTGAATTCTCGATGGGCTGCGGCGCGATGAACTTTCCGCCCGAAGTCTTGATCAGGTCTTTCTTGCGATCGGTGATGGAAAGGAACCCATCGCCGTCGAGGTCGCCGATATCGCCGGTCTTGAACCAGCCGTCCAGAAAGGCGGCCTCGGTTTCGCCGGGACGATTCCAATATCCTTTAAATACCGACGGGCCGCGCACGAGCACTTCTCCGTCATCGGCAACGCGTACATCGATGTTGGCGAGCGGCTTGCCGACGGTGCCCAGTTTGTGGGCTCGCGGCGTATTCACGGCGATTACCGGAGACGTCTCGGTCAGGCCATAGCCCTCGTGGATGGGGATGCCAATATCGGCATACCATTCGGCCAGTTCGCGGCCGAGGGGTGCGCCTCCGGAGATGAATTCCTCGGCTTTGCCGCCCATGCCCTTGCGCACTTTGGAAAAGACGAGCTTGTCCGCGATTTTCCAGGAGAGCGTCGACGGCCTTCTCTCCGCCAGAGTCTCGGCGCGGTGGGCGCGGCCGACGGAGAGCGCCCAACGATAGATTGTGGCCTTTGGGAAGCCCACGGTTTTCAAGATCACCTGCTGGCGAATTTTCTCGTAAACGCGGGGCACGGCGATGAAGATGTTGGGTTGCACTTCGGTCAGAACCTGCGCCAGCCGCGCTAGGTCGGGGCAATAGGCCAGCACCACTCCGCGATAGAGCAGCGCGAAATCGACGTGGCGCGCGGTTACATGGGAAAGCGGCAGGAACGACACGCTCAGTTCATCTTTGGTGCCGAAACCGAAGGCCTCCATGGAATAGGCAATGTTCGATGCCATGTTGCCGTGGGTAAGCATCGCTCCTTTGGGAGTGCCGGTAGTGCCCGAGGTGTAGATGATGGTTGCCAGGTCTTCGGGCGTAATGGACTGCGCACGCGCATCGAATTCGGGATCGGCATTGGTTGGCCCTTGCAACATCACCGTCTGCATCAGGATTGCATGCGCGGTTTCGACCGGATCCATTACCAGGATGCGCTCGATTGGCGTGTGATGCTGGACGGTCAGCACCTTTTCCAGTTGGCTCTTGGTGGAGACGGCGATGACGCGTGCGCCGGAATCTTTGAGGATGTAAGCGGTCTGTTCGGCGGTCTGCGTTGCATAGATGGGAACAGTCACCGCGCCTAGCGCGAGGGTGGCGAAATCTGTGATCGTCCACTCCGGGCGGTTCTCACTGAGAATGGCGACGCGATCGCCTTTGCCGACGCCCCAGGATTCAAGGGTGCGAGAAATGCCAACGACGCTGCGATAAATCTCAGTGGAACTGATTGGGGTCCAGCCCAAGGCGAGTTTTTGCAACATGACGCGATCGCGGCGGCTCTTATAAACCGCCAATAAGATGTCGTTGAGAGTCTGAAGGCTCATCCGATGCGGTAGATATTCCACGACCCCTGGAAGTCATTGTACGCAGCCAAACGAATGCGAAGAAGTGTTTTGACAACGTTGACACAGAAGCGTAACGCTTTGACCGACTCGCCGGTCGCAAGGTAGTCTGGAGAAGTTTCTGTGGAGGACTTTTCATGAAACGCCTGAAACGGCGGAACTTTTCAAGCGTGTTGGCGACGTGCCTGCTCATGATGGCGGCTTTCTGTCCATTGATCAACGCTCAGGACAATAAGGCGCAGGCGAGCAAACCGGCGGCGGTGCCGATGCAATTAAATGTCGGTGACGTAGCTCCCGATTTCAAACTGCACTACTTCGACGGCAGCGACCTGAAAGAAGTTTCGTTGAGTCAGTATCGCGGCAAGAGCAATGTCGTGCTCGCTTTTTATATATTTGCCTTCACCGGTGGCTGAACCGCGCAAATGAAGGCGTTCCAGGCGAATCTTAAAGCCCTGGAAGCGGCCGACACCCAGGTTCTGGGTGTGAGCATGGATAGTCCCTTCGCCAATAAAGCGTTCGCCGACCAGATCGGCGTAACCTTTCCGCTGCTCAGCGACTGGGGCGGAGACGTAACTCGCGAATATGGTATTTACGTCGATAAATATAAAGCGGCGCGCCGCGTCAACTTTCTCATCGGCAAAGATGGAAAAATTCTGGAAGAGCAAACCGACAAAGAGGCGATCGATCCGAAGAAGATTGTGGACGCCTGCGAGCGCAAGAAAGTAAGCCGGTAAATCAGAATGCAAGATTAAGATCGTGAAGCGCTCGCCGAGAGACTAGAGAATCCGCGCCCAAAGCCAGCACTGTTCGACTCCGCCGCGACTCCGTGTGTTATGATTTTCGTGCGGGGTGGAGCAGTCTGGTAGCTCGTTGGGCTCATAACCCAAAGGTCGGTGGTTCAAATCCACCCCCCGCAACCACTTCTTTCGGCTGAAAATAGCAAAAATCAACACTTCCTTCACACAAACTGCACACACTTCGTGGTAGAGTGCTCTTGTCCCGGTCAGGAGCTTCCTGCGATGAAACACAAGAAATCTGCCCTCCGCTTCTCCGTTCGCCCGGAAGTTCGCGTCATCGTTCCCCGGCATCATGTTGGTTGCCGCTATCCCGACACCACCCGCGAACGGGACTGTCGATGCCCGAAATATTTCTACGTCACCCCCGGCAGGCATCGTGTTTCCGCCGAGACGGACTCCTGGGAGATGGCAAGAACCCGTGCTAAGCGTTGGGAGACGGACCACGATCCTTCTCTGGTCGAGGAGCGGCAGCGTGCGAAGGCTGCTACGGCGTCCGTGCCGATTGGCGATGCCTTCGACAAATTCATTGAAGCAAAGCAGAGTGCAGGAATAAAACGGTTGGAAAAATATCGCACCCTGCGCCGTCTGCTCGTCCAGTTTGCTGGTACTCAAAATATTCTCACTCCTGGCGATGTCACCGTAGATTTTCTCGATCAGTTCCAGCAGAGCTGGGACGAAGACATGCCGATTGCGGTGAACGGCGAGAAAGTGAAAATGTCTGGACTGACTAAGGAAAAGAGGAAGGGATTTCTTGTCGCATTCTTTGATTTCTGCTTGGAGCGCAATTGGATCAGAAATTCCCAGCAGTTCATGTCTGTCAGTGGGCGCTTGGTTTCGAGGGACAATCCGGCACGATTTATGAAGGTGCTGGGCAAAGCCAACAAGCCGCCTGAACGCAGGCCGCTCACGCCTCGCCTCTACAAAGCGATCCTTGCGGCTTGCGACCGCTACGACGCAACCCTCAAGACCAGGAACCGGCCATCGGTAATCGGAACCGGGGAGCGCATGAAGATCGCCTGCCAGCTCATGCACAAGACCGGCTTTGCCGTTACCGATGCGATCACGGCACGTAGGGATCGGTTGAAGTTGGCTAAGAATCTGTTCTTCTTTGATGTCAACCGGAAGAAGACCGCGAACCCGGTGTACGTTGAGATTTCCCCGAAGTTTGCCCAACTGCTCACGAACGTTGCGACGATGAGTGATACGCACCCGGATTATTTCTTTTGGAGCGGGAACGGGGATTATGCGAACGCTGCTGATTCCTGGCAAAAGACGTTCGTGCGAATGCGGAAGCTGCTGGACGAGAAGATGGTGCGCGAAGACATGGGCGTTGACGAGTACGGTGAACCGATGTGGCCAACATTCCATAATTTTCGCTACACCTTCGTTGAGAATCTTTTTCTGCAAGGTGCGGACGTACCCGAGGTCGCAACGTTGCTCGGAGACACACCAGAGGTCGTGCGTAAGCACTACTACAAATTCTCGCCCCGCCTGCAAGAGAAGGCGAACCAAGCCGTGCGCAGGACATGGAGCGAAGCGGATTTGGAAAGCCTCACCGTGTTGCAACCTGTCGGGAAGGGAACTACCGTCACGACAGCCGGTCATGCTTAGCGGTTCATGAACTGATCGAGTTCAGCCAGCCTTGATTCCGGTAATCGACGTAAATGCCAGTGACGCTTTCCACGTCCTTTATTTTTCTTCTCCCCCGGAGCGATGTCATCCCCGAGGATTTGCATAATCCAGCGGCGTGCCGTGTCGTAGCTAACGTTGCGCGATTGCGCGATCTGCCTTGGTGAGTACCATTGTTCAAGTTTCATTCTTGCCCACTCATGCGGTCTGAACTTCAGACGCAGCACCCTCTTCGATTTCTTCTGCGAAAACTACCAGCCGGTGGAGGACCAGTCAGAAAAACATCAGCCTATGGAAGGGAAGGGCCGATGAACTTAGCCTATCACTTACAGTAACCATAAAGTACAGACTGCAAAGATTTCATTTACGCCAACGAATTCATTGAATTCATTGAATTCTGTACCGATGCATACTATGTATCGGTACCTGTACCGATGCATAATTGACAGGCTCAGTCCTGGCTCGTAGGCTCAACTAATGCCTGACCACAGAATCCTGAGTGGTGAATCTGGATACAACGGTAAGTTTGTCCGGTAACCGGACGCAGAAACGGATGGTCGTCAGATACAAGTAGAGGGGTAGGTCGATAAACCGTCACCTTTTCCAACATATTATAGAGGGGTGTGTTGTAGAGGGTTACAAACGACAGTATTTACGATAAAGGTAGAAGGGCTTGCTCAAGGTAGAGGGGTTGCTCCGGTAAGACCGTCAGTATAACCAACATATAGTAGAGGGATTGTAAGTTCCAACAAAACGTGAGTATTACCGACATATAGTAGAGGGGAGTGTGAGCCCCAAAACGTGACTTTAACCAACATATAGTAGAGGCCATCGTGAGCCTCAAAACCGAGACTTTAACCAACATATAGTAGAGGCCATTGTAAGCCTCAAAAACGTCAGTATAACCAACATATAGTAGAGGGGCGGTAACTTAACCCTCCACATTTAGCAGTGCCTCGCCTTTTGAAGACAAAGAGTTCAGTTCTAGAGGTTTCCCGACTTAGCGTCCGGGATCTTCAAAAGGCAGGCGTTCCCATCTCCAACCAGAGGTGGGAGCGCCTTTTCTCATTTTTGCAGGAGTTCACCATTCGTAAAACAAAGCGTAGCAGCGGGTTCATTTGCCATGTCGCGGCCAGCCGTAGCGGGCGGTTCTGGTGCGTCATTAAAGGCGACAGCGGGGTTGTCTACTTCGGCTACGGGAAGAATTTCCTCAACTGCGATGAAGCGAAGATCGGAATGAACTGTGAGTTCACGGCGCTGCCACCGTCGCACAATGGCCCGTTGTGCAGGGCCACGGAGATCAAGATCTTGCCGCCCTCGAAACGAAAGCGCGATGACGGCGAGACGATCATCGTTCTCAGATTGCCTGGTGTCGTGCGGATCGTAGCCAGAGGCAGGAGCGGTGACGTTGCGTTGGGCGAGCTGAGGTTGGATGATGCTCCATTTCCTGAAGATCTCTACCTCGCGGCATAGGGTTTGAATTTTGCGCGGTCCTTGAAACGGGTACGCGCAGAAGCGGCAGTTACGTTCCTCATCCTTTCGTAGCTGCCGTGTTTTTCCTGACAAAAGGATGAAACAAACAAGGATGAGTATGCCAGTTATTATTGATGACATTGATGAGTTAAAGAGTAACTCCAGCGCTATTCACTGTTTTACGTCGCGATTGCGTTTTACGAAAATCGCCACTAATAAGTACCGCACCAATTGTCCATTCCATTCTGACTCCACTCCTAGCTTCGATGTCTACGTCTATCAGAATGTCTGGATTTATAAATGCCTCGGATGTGGAGTTACTGGTAATGTAATTCAGTTTGTGGAGAGATTAGATAACATATCATTCACTGCTGCCATAAACACGGTTAGAGAAGAAGTGGGAGGTTATAAGCCTACCTTCATCTCTCCACCTGAACCGGACAAGCTAAGAACATTTGTAACACTTCCAGTAACGACGTATTCGATCCTTGAACAAAAACTGGCTGCAAACCAGGCTGCGCAGGATTGGCTGCTGAACGAACGTGGTATCACCTACACAACGGCAAAGAAGCTTCGGATGGGTTACCGGCAAACGATCGAGACGCCGATGAAAGAGTTACAGGATGTTTTGTCGAAGGGCTGGATTTCCTTTCCCTGCATCGAAGGTGATCTCGTTGTGTCGCTGAAATACCGGTCTATCCATCGCAAGGCTTTCTATCGCAAGCCTGGGATGATGAACGCATTATTCAACACTCAGTCTATCGAGTGGTTCGGTGATCTGTACATTACTGAAGGGGAGTTCGATTGTGCTGCGCTCGAACAAGCTGGCTTTTCCGCCGTTTCGATTCCCAATGCAACGACCGCAATCACGCCAAAGATGATCGACCAGATGCGGCAGGCCGATCGCATTATTCTCGCAGGAGACGATGACGATCTTGTGGGAACGAAAAAAATGAAAGAGCTGCAGACACAGTTGTCAGGATCGCTGTTTCTACACTGGCGCGGAGCTAAGGATGCCAACCAGTTAGCGCTTCAGCATCGTGATGATCCGGCCAGTTTCAAAGAGCTGGTTGCGGAGCTAACGGAGGAAGCTGCGAAGACAGCCGTGGCCTCCACGGTAAAAGTGATTGCCCCGGCGCTTGCCCCAGTCGCCGATGCCGATGTAACCGTTGCGGATATGCCGGATAGCGTACTGGATGGCAGGCTGGGTGAAATCTGCCAGAAACGCCTGCCGGATTTCCCCCTTGCTTACTCCTGGGCTGCGCTGGTTACTTGCGCCGGTACATTGGTGCCTCAATCCAACAATGAAGAGAATGTGTTCGGAATAGATGAACCTCAGAAACGGAGTAACACACTCCGTTCCAACCTATATTTCTGCTCGGTTGGTGCGCAAGGCTCAGGCAAATCTCAGGCGATTGAACAGGCGCTTACTTGTCTCGGCATGTGGCCTAAACACGATCGCATGGTAAATGCGAAGTTTGGTAGCGCTGAAGGAATGCTTTCATTTCTGGAAGGTGCCGGTGGTGGGAAACGTGTTGTATTCTTGGATGAGTTAGGTCACTTGTTAGAGAAATCAAACATTGAAGGATCGTGCTTTCCGTATGTCCTCAACACTGCTTACTATAACGACGCATTCACTGTCACGATGGCCAAGAACAAGCTGGTAGATTTCAACTGCTGCTTGTCCTTAGCTGGTGGTGTGGTGGAGGATATGTTCGGTGAACTATTTGGGTCGAAGACCACGGGCGGGATGCACGGGCGGTTTATCTTCGGGTTGGGACCGAAGCCCCATACGTATCTATACCGACCTTATGAGGGGATAACTGAAACAGTTACTCCCTGTGCTATTGAGATTGATAAAGAGATCTGGGATGCGCGTGATCAATGGGTGAAAAATAACACTGGCCTTACAGGTAGAATGGCCGAACACGCCTTGCGAGTGGCTGCGATCTGTGCCAGCGTCGATGGTCGCAAGCTCCGTGCCAAGGATCTAGGCCCGGCCCTTGAATTTGCCCTGTATCAGGTACGCGCCCACGGCGTGCTGGAACCAAACCCCGGTCGGAACCCAGATGCTCAATGCTCATTCAAGATCACGAGCTGGTTGCTCTCGAATGCCTCGGACGGACGAGCCGTTGAACGACGGGCATTGTACCGGGCGATCCACGGCTACCGATATGGTCCTGGTGTTTACGATCGGGCATTGATGAACCTCAGCTTTAATCGGGAAATCAGGCAAGCAGAAATTGATAAGAAAATGACCGTCCGGCTGGACTCCAGCAACGTGGTGCCAGACCCGGTGTCATTTGGTGCCACCAACCGGGCAAAACAGCCCTTGATGGCACCAGCCTCGCGCGCGTTACAGAGGAAAACAAACTAAGTATATGAAACTACTAACGTTATACAGTACGTGGCACCAAGTGGCACCACCCTTGGCACCAACCAATACTGTGATGGTCCTCTGTCCTATGGGGATAGTGGTGGTGCCACGAAGGATCGCGGTAAAAGCGAGATGCCCTCCGAATTTTGAACCTTGACTGAGCCCTTCTTCAGTCCTCCAGAACCCAGCGTGGACGGCCCGTAGGCAAAGCGTTGACACCGCAAAATCCTGTCCGGCTACCGGACAGATTGAACAAACATCCCGCCGCCGATCTCGCAACACCATACGGGGTATCACCCGGCGTAAGATAATTTCTCCGCATTTTTCACTCATCACAGCCCCGCAGCGCTCGCGCCAGCTCACAAGTGACCACTAGCCCCACCCATTTCACCCTGATCATGTCCGCATTCCGGACAACATCTCTGCTTCACTCATCCCACCAATCAGAAAGCTAACAATGAACTCCACTAATCTTGCAACTTATACCCAACTTACTGCCAACTTACCGCTCTCAAGCTATCCACTCAATGCCCTTGACCGGCTCGTCCTCGCGGCTATAGCCGACGAGCCCTTCGAAGCCTTGTTCGATGCCTACGGTTATCCCCGCAACGATGTCGCCGCTCGAATCGCCGCCGCGATAGGCCGTGACGAAAGCGATGTGCCAGAAACGTACCAGTCATTGAAAATTCTGAAGATGCTCCTAACGGACGCCCTAAGGAAGCAAGGAGTTGCTCAATGACCTACGGAGCTGCTGCAGCCCAAATCAATGTGGCGATTCTGCCTGCATTCACGCGCAGTGTCCTCACCGCTATTCTGGCGACTTTCGACTCAGCGTTTGATGGCCTCATAGATCAATCTGGCGCTGTCACCGACAATGGCGTGAATATTCTCATGCCGCTTGTGGGCGCTGCGACCGACCCTGCTCTCAAGCTGAATACGTGGATTGCAGCGGCCTTCGTCGTCAACGAATGTCGGCAGATCCTTGGTCTTCCTGTCGCCCCAGACAACTTCCCCTACTAGCACAGGACATCCTATGGCCCTCACTTTTTCCCAAGCAGCAGCCACCCTCACATTACTGCCGGTACTAACCCAAGAAGTAATCGTCCAAATGAATGCGAATTACGACTCGAACTGGACCGGCTACGCCGACAGCTACGGAGCTGTCCTCAATGACACCGTGAACACCATCGCGCCTTTCCTCGGTCCCAACCCCAATGACGCCGCTCTCCGATTCTCAATCTATCTGGCGCTCGTGTATCTCACTGCGGAATGTCATCGAATCATCGGACTATCACCGCCAGCTCAAATTCAATATTACTGACCACCAACTAACACTGAAAGGATCACAAATGTCAAATGCTAAGACTAACAAAGAGCAGAACGTAAAGATTGACCAGACGCCATCGCAGTTATCACCTAGAGATGCGCTGCCCACGGATTTTAAGATCGGGAAACCCTCGCAAACCAGCAACGCGATCGGCCACAATCAACGTGGTCGTTCTCCTGCTGAAGAGAAGAAGCTGTTTGCGGAAGCGAACGGTGTCAAAGCACCCTTCCCGGTTCCGAATAAAAGCACGGCAGGAAAACAGCCACCGGCCAAGGTGGGAAAGAAGTAATGTTCCCCAGCAGTGACCGTGTATTCCGTCGTCTGGCCGAGGATTCAAGACAGAGTGAAAGAAATCGCCTCGCTGCTTTGAACAAGATCGAACGGCCCAGCCTCAGTATGCTGCGCCGTTTGCTCCATGCAAGTTCCCCGCCTCGCTTGCGGTTCCGTGCCGGGGAACTGTACGAAATTGCCATTGCCAGACGTGATTTATCACGATCCGCCAGTAAGGAGATCACCAATGTCACAACGTAAGGATCTACTGCTGGCTCTCATCAACGACGTTCACTCAACCGCTGAGGAGAGATCTGCCGCTCACAAAGAGTTGTATGGCAGTGCTCACCAGATGCAGGAAGGGATCGATCGCGAGATCGCCAGTTATTTGAATTTTGACCGCTCCCTCGGTATGAAAACGTTGATCGATCACAGGCAGTCCTTATCAACCGGCGCGAAGCAGTTGATCGATGACATGTCGTACACCTGCTCCTTCGGGATGGCCCCGGACGTTGGTACGGAAGAGCGCTTGAATTCTTTGCTTGCCCGCACCAGCTCCGACCTGATCAAAATCGAAGTGATCCGAGCGCTTCGCGTGATCGCGTTGCTAAAAAACTCAGGAGGACAGGTGTATGTCAATACCCAAACTGTATGACCCGTGGCTTGAGCAGGATGATCGATGGGCTCCGCACCAGTTACAGCCCGACGATAACCTTGCTATGCCCGACTTGACTCCGACCACCCTCAGGCGCTTCTTACGGGAATTACCGCCGCCGCAAACCCAACCCAAGCCTATGGCGGATGACGATTTTCCACGCCTCGGTCACATCCACGGATACTAAAATGCTAACCCTCAGCGAACAGCTCGAAGAAATATATCCAGTCAAACCAGAACGCCAACGTAGGACGCGCACTGATGCTGATGTTCAACGTCTTAGAGAACGCCAGTCACTAGCCCTTTCAATCCCACGATCCATTCCAACCGCAACGCGATCCCGCCGCATCGACGCCATCAGCGTCACCATCAAGAAGATTGGTGACTACTGGATTGCCACGGCTTCATCTGTGAGAGACGCCTGTTGCCGGGGCATCGACAGGGAGCAATCTGTCGCGATCTCGCGAGCGAGAACATTACACAGTGGTTCAAGGTAACAAATAACTAAGGAGAAATTATGCTAAGTGAAAAAGATAGAGCACGTATCGTAGCGCAAGAAACCGCAGCCTTCCTGAGTCCCGGCTTCGGAACCCTGGACCTCAGTGGCTCACCCGATCTGGTGCCGCTGGTCGAAGACAAGTTCGCACCCTACGATGCCAAGGGGTTCAACAATGTCGTGGTATCTGAGAAAAGTAAGTTACGGGATCTGGCAGAAAATCCAGATGCGGAGACGATCAGCCGGATCGCAGATGAAACAGGTGACGCCGATCTCGCCCAGCATATCCTCGATGAACGTGAGGGTGCCGTCGCAGAGAACTTCGTGGCTTCGCACCCCAGCTACTACAAGTCGGATTGGAATTATGACCGCTTGCGATCATACCTGGAAGACAAGCATCAAGAGTTCAATGCTGAAAATCTCGATGCCGCTTTCAAACATCTCACGCGCACCGGCCAACTGGAAGTGAAGCCCGGTCAGGCTCGTAGCCTGGATGAATCTGAATTATTGTCTGTCATCAACCTCGCCAAGACCAATCAAATCGAGGCCGCAGTTACAGAATATTTGACCTTTACTTTTCCGGATGCTGGCGACACCTGGGATGATGAGAATTTATTCTTGTCCGATACTCGAACCGTGGCTGCGCGGAACGCTGCTTGTAAATTCGTTTGGTTTCACTCCCGCCCTCAGGTGCAAGACAGCGCCGAATTCCGGCATTTTGAGAAGACGTTCCTGAAGAATAAGGTTGTACATACAATAGCGGATTACGATGCCGCATGGAGCGCCTATGAACAATACGATCGGCAGATTCGCCACGAGGATCTCATCCGTGAACCCGCAGCACCGGCCCGAGAAGATTTAGAATCCCTAACCGACGCCCAGGTCGAAGATTTAACGATTCGATCCCGGCGAGCAAGGGCGCAGCAGATCATCAAAGCCAGAGGCCGATCCGGTGCATAAAGCACTCGAATACGTCCGCTCGTTCTTGCAACCCAAACCCGCCGCTGCGCCTGTATCGCCCGCGCAACCGCAGCCCGCTCCAATCCAACCGAGCCCGCGCATCAATATCGAAAGGCCACGAATGCAAACCCTGAATCAGAGCACGGCATGTAAGTACACAGGCGTCATCGAATACGTCCTGGCTGCATGTAATTGTTTAGAGCTGTCACAAATCACACCTGAGCACCTTGACCGATTCCTCGCTCGCGAAGGTGCCACCGGCCAACAACGATCAACGCTCTTCGCACTCTGGAATGGTCAACAAGAAGTATCGCCAGAGCTGCAATCGGTTCTCGCTGACATTTGCTGGCCTGCGGAAAAGGCACGCCTCTTGCGATTTCTCGGTGGTCGTACCACGCAATCTGAAACCGACGAACTGCTAAAGAGCCTCGCGTGGAAGTAGCCATGATAGGCAGGATGTTTAACAGGCTTCGTGTATTACGGCGTGGCAGGAGTACATGGAAGCATCTATGGTTTGTCTGCCAATGCTCCTGCCCGAAGAAGACGATCCGCGAAGTGCGAAGCGATCACCTACGACGGGGGATCACGCAAAGCTGCGGCTGTCTTCATCGCGAGATCGCATCAGCGGCTGGCAATCATTACAAACCTGGGAAGCGATTCGGCAAATTGACCATCATCGCGGAGATCGGTAGGGTGCGAAGGCGTGGCCCGATTTATTTGTGCCAGTGTATCTGCGGCAAGCGAACCACGGTGCAAGGTCGGCATCTTCGCTCTGGCGAGAGTCGCAGTTGTGGATGTGGGTTTCGTAAGCGGAACTTGAAGCATGGCAAAGCGCCAGCCTCACACAAAATCCCTGTGTACAGCGCATACTGCCGCCAGAAAAGTTGGTGCCGCAATCCCAACGATCATCATTGGAAATATTACGGTGGCCGATCAATCCGTTTCGGCTTTCAGGATTTTCCAACCTTCTATCGCCATGTCGGTGACAAGCCCAATAATCATTGCTGGCTGATGCGGAAAGATCGGGATGGCAATTTCGAACCTGGCAACCTTCACTGGGTTCAACGAAGATCGCGAGCAAAAAAGAAAAGCCCCGCGAGAATCGGCAGGGCTTCCAAAATTACACAGGGCAGTACTGATACAGCGTCTCCCGCGAAATTCCAAACTCTTCCGCAAGATCAGCCTTCGTATCCTTGCCAGATTTGATCCGCTTGCGCAGTTCCTTCACCTGCTCTGCGCTCAGTGATTTTTTCCGGCCTTTATATTTCCCTGCGGCTTTTGCGATGGCAATGCCTTCGCGCTGGCGCTCCAGCATCATTTCCCGTTCGAATTCCGCAACGGCACCGAGCAACGCCAGCATGAGGTTCGACATGCGATTCTTCTCATCGTGCTTGAATGTCAAATCCTCTTTGACGAAGTGAACCGCAACGCCACGCGAGGTTAGCCCTTTTACCAGCGCCAGCAGATCAGCAAGGTTGCGAGCTAACCGATCCATACTGTGGACTACCAGCGTGTCTCCATCACGGCAAAAATCCAGCGCAGCCTGAAGCTGTGGCCGATCCCGATCTTTGCCGCTACGTTTATCCTCGAAGGTTTTATCGACCGGCACGCCGTCAAGCTGGCGTGCGGTGTTCTGCTCTACCGTCGATACTCGTTTGTACCCTATCCGTTGGCCAGTCATTTTCCTCCTGTCAGGTTGAAATCTAAGATGTGTTCCCCAAAGTGTCAAGTTATTAAATACCCACTTCAATCTGACGTACAATCGTGTCAGATTCCGATGTCAGCATGGGGCATAACCTACTCTGACATTGGCCTTCGTCAGTGTGGACAGTATCCACAGACGCGAGTGTGACCTCGCGTTTCGGCCTACTGCATCATGATCTCAACCTGCAATTTGTTTAACGCCTCCCTGACGTTGTTGTTGCTTTCCTTCACAAGGCGAGCGAAGTTTGGGCGCTCGGTAGGGTTGTCAGTTTCGTTGTCCCATATCCGTGCCAGCAGTTCTGCCGCCGCAGTCGCAATTCCGTAGGAGCTGAACTCCAACACGGTACAGCGAGACATGAATCGCGCTTCTAGGTTGTCGGTAGCGTTGGCGGTGAAAACGAAGATCGTGTTAGGCGGTCTGCTAGTCCCGTCAAGCACACTCAAGAACGCATCCTGTGCGGCTCTCGACATGGAATCGGCCTCATCACAAAGAACGATGTGCATCTTGCTTGGCCTAGTCCAATCTTCCCGTAAGCGTGGAACGTAGTAGCACTGCTTTACCAGATCGCGCACGGTCTGGATGTCACACTCACGGCTGGGAACGTGGTGCAATTCGGCAGGCATCTCTTCCGCCATCGCTCGGGCGAGTGTCGATTTTCCAGTTCCCGAATTTCCGATGAAAAATAGATTCATCGGCATGGGTTGCTGAATCAATCGGCCACAAATCTTCTTCGCTTTCTCTAGGCCAACAAAGTCAGCAATTCGTAGCGGACGGTACTTCTCCGTAAGCGGTTCTGGGAACGCCAGCGCCGTCTGCAATGGAACAGCGGACATCTCGAACAGGCTAGAGGCCATAGTTCACCGCCAATTCGTTGCGTTTTCCGTTCCAATCATCCGCCTGTGCTTGTGCGGCTTCGCGTGTTGGCCACGGTACTCGACCACATCCCACGGTGTTCGATTGCCTGTCATACAGCGTCCACCCAACCGACACTAACTCCCAGTCTGCCTTATCAGCATCGCTGGTCCACGGGCAAGCACCATACGGCGATACACGCCGTCCGGATTCTTTGTGCAACCACACTTTCGACTCCACAACGCTGTACTTGGGCTCTGGTGGTATTGGTGGCAGCAATGCTTGATGGCTGGCTGGCAGCATGGATACAAGGTTTTCAGGGTTGCAGTGAATCCGAATCCCCACATCCCTGCCGCAAAAAATCGAATGCTCAACACAAATCACGCCCGGTGGCAGCGTGACGGACTCCGCACCCCGTATGTCTTTATCGAATGCCGACTGCGCTGGCATTGGTGCAACCGCGAACGTGTCCAATCGCAAAAATGCGAAGTAGTCACGCGATCCGCCATCCCAATAACTCTTGCAATTCAGCGGATAACGCTGCGCAACGATGCTGATCTTTCTCCCGCGATAGCTGGGGAATGTAGCCATGACGATGCGTTTCACCAATGGGTCAGTGACGGATACCTTGATGGCATTATTCATCGCTGGCCCCCATTCTTCCCATTGGTGCCTGCGATGTAGCCAAGCCAACGATCAGCGAGGAAGTTACTGTTCTGTTGCTTGCAGTAGCTGGCGAGTACAGCTATCTGCTCTGAAGTGAAAGCGGAATCAGGGTTGTACTTGTTGTGTTCCCTGATCGTGTCTGCCATTGCGATGAAGTGTTTCTTGCTCACGATTATTTTCCTGTGCGCTGGTTGCGCTTGAATCGTGAGCACCATACAGCCGAGTTAGTAACTGGCGTGTTAGTTGCGATTGTAAGTGACTAACAACAAATCCAAACAAAATGCTTGACACGATTTCACGAGTTATGCATGTAATTTGCGATGCAATAACAGATGCAAGCAGTCACTCAATCGGCACTAACTGCAATAACTCAACCAACCACTCCGAGTTAGGCAAGCAAGTAGCGTGGGATTCGCGGCCTATTCGCGGTTGATTTGTGGGTGATTGGTGCTGCTGATTGTGTGTCGAGTGTTGCGGGGTGCGGAGTACTACTTTACCTCTTGAGGCTTGCCTACTACCCGGTTCTACCCCCTTTTCATCATCTAGGAAGACCGTAATCGCTTGGTAATACCCCCTTGTGTTTGTTGACCTACTTATCTACCTAATGACGTGAGTAACTCAGTCATTACTACTTCACTCTTTCACTAATGTCGTTAAGGAAGCAATAATGTCCGATCCAAATCCGCAGCCAGTTACTCCGAACGATCCCCAAGCCTCCGACCAGCCGATGCTCCAGCAGGAGTACGCACCGCCCGCCCCTGATGTTTCATCCCTGCCCGCAGGAAACTACAATGGCGTGGCTACTCAGAATCGCCTGCAAAAGGCGGCATTCCATGCAACCACCGATCAGGAAGCTCAGGCAGCGGCGGATAACAGCCACCATGCATTGATTGGCCGATCCGTCAAAGCATTGTTTGGATCCTTGAATAATTCCCAGACTACTTACTCGACTGATCCCAGCACGGGCGAGGTGACCGAACAGCAAGTGCCACAGAAGCCAGGGTCGTTTTTTCGGAACCTGATTGGTGGCATGTTGCTTGGAGCCGCTGCTGGCTCGCAAGGAACCACGGATAAAGAAGGACGGGTTACGGGTGGCGGGGGCTTTCTTGGTGGGCTTGGCAGGGGTGGTTCGGCAGTCATGCAGGCACGTCAGCAGCAGAACGATAGTTCGTTCAAACGTGCTCAGGAACAGTTGAAGGCGCAGATGGAGGCGCAGAGGCAACTCTCGGATGAGCGATATCACGCTGCGCTAACCGCGCACGAAAATATGCAGACGGCAGCGCTGTTGCACAATCAGCATGAGGCCGATGAGACCAGCGTGAGAACTCACAACGCCGCCGTGCGAGCCTACGAAGATAATTTGGTTGCATCAGGTGCTCAACCAGTCCAATTATCAATCAATGGAAACATGTCAGATGCAGTGGATGGAACCACATTTCAAGCCGCCTATATAAAAGACCCGAGTATTGCGAGAGCGGCCTCGCCTGGGTACCAGCGACACTTTCTTTCAACCACCGATTTGTCTGAGCTTCACTACGAGGGTGGGAGCTGGGTGGACGATGGCGGCAAGCCGGTGAACCTGGGGAAGAACATGTCGATCCGGGCCTATGACGTTCCAACCGCGACGATGAAAACCCCAGTGCAAACCTCAGGTAAAGCAATCAATGCAGCAAGGCGTCAAAGAATAGTCGATCCAAGCAAAACTTATCCCATATCTCCTGAGGCCATGTCGGGCCTCTATACCATCGGAGCAAAAGAGGAGAACGAAAAAGCCCGAACCAATCGGCAAAATAGTTTGGCCGACAAAGCCAACAAGCTGAATCAGCAAACGTCGCAGATCGAAGCCAAGCGAGCGGCAGCTAAGGCAAAAGCAAATCTCACATATTGGAGCCGCATCAATTCCAATCCCCTGGCCGGTGACGATGAAAAGACTGGTGAGAAAGGTACTGCCTCAAAAGAACGCGATGAAGCCCTAAAAGCCGCCGACGATGCCTATAACACGGAGATGGGTGCGTTGCGTGGTACAGCCGCGCAACCAAACGTGCTTCCGAGAAAAGGCGAGACGCAAGTAACTCAGGGTTACACGTACACCTTCGACGGCAAGCGGTGGGTTAAAGGGAAACCGGTGGTCAACCAATAATGAATACACAACCTGATACTCAAGCCCCAGACACATTGCCTGTTAACTACTTTGCTTCAGGGGGCGCTCCTGCCACGGGCGCTCCCTCCCATGCCCCAGATACGCTGCCAGCGGATTACTTCTTACGGCAGCAAAAGACTTCCCAAGGTCCCGCCCCTGATACCCTCCCGGCAGATTACTTTTCGCGGCGAGCCCCGCAGAACGCAGCGCCAGACACTCTGCCAGCAGACCATTTCAGCAAACCCGAAGGTCTCATCGAACCTGGAAACATCAACCTCAATGGCCGTCCCATCCTTCATAACCCCGATGGCAGCATCAGCAGTGAGATCTCCTTTTCGCGGGCTGACGATCCTAAGCATCCCGGCAAAGAGGTGCTGGTTCCGCAGATCGTCAATGGTAAGAAGCTAACGCAAGACCAAGCGTGGCAGCATTACCTCGACACCGGCGAGCACATGGGTATTTTCGATAGTGCCGATCACGCCGATGCCTACGCCACCAGAGTTCACAATCGCACGCTGACCTCATCCACGCAACCGATGTACACATTGCAGGATCGGCCAAACGCCACGCCCAAAGCACAGGTGCCTACGGGCGAGATCAAAGCCTACGAACCATCAACATGGGAACGAATAGAGCGTGTATTCCGCCAAGGCATCCCTAATTACAGCACGCGCACAATTTACGATCCTCATTACGGTCAAGCCCAACTCCTCTCACCGGCAGAAGCGCTGACGCCAGGTGAGCAAAGGAAGCACCCTATCCTCACGGGCGCAGGCGAGGTCGCGGGTGGTCTCACATCTCCAGAATCAATCGCATTGATCGCTGGCACAGGTGGCTTAGGTGAATTGCCGGGAGCTGCGGCGATGTTACCTCGATTATTGTCCGCAGGTTTTGGTGCTCAGGCGATTTACCAAGCTGCTCAGACATATCCTGAAATCAAAGCTGCCATAAAAAGAGGAGACCTTCCTGAAACAGAGAGATTACTCACGCACGCTGTGGCCGATATCGGAATGGCTGCGCTCGCCACTCGCCACGCCGCTACGGGGAAAGGCGCAGTCACGGGGAAAACTGAAACCGCAGAAACCAGTGAGGCTCCGGTCGTAACACGCCCCATCGAGCCCACCTCTCCCTTAGGCGAGCTGCTCGATGACCAAGCTCCAGATGCTAGTGCTCCAGGTGTGCGTGTGGTCGATTCTTCAGCGGCCAAGGACCATCTCATCAGTGCGGACAGCGTGCCGGTAAAAGAAATCGCTCCGAAGTCTGTTATCGAATCCCCAGCAACAAAGCCCATTTACCGGATGTCACCGGCTGAGTTAGAGGCTGCTGAGAAAGCAGATAAAGCTAAAGACGCTGATCTATTGACTAAGCTTTTCGGTGATGATGCTAAACGTTATAACAGGCTCCAGCGCACTGCGAATGGAACCAATCCCGAGAAAGCTGATGCCGCCAGCGCCGAAATAAATAAGATGGAGGCCGCTCTCTCGAAAGAACAGCAGGATCGTCTTTACGGTACGGGCGAGAAGGGTCCAACCCACGAAGACTACCGCGACTACCGCCAAGCCCTCAACCGCCTTGATGACGACAACCCATCATCCCTTGGGCAGTCCATGAAATGGGCCATTACAAAATTAGGTGATGTAAAAAATCCTGAAGAAATGAAACCGGAGCAGCAACAGGCATTTGCCGTGCTGCGCCACGGATTTGAAATCGCGGATCGAAACGGTTGGGATAAGAACGAAGTATTACAGGCAGCATTGAAGGGTGCATCCGCCAGGTTCGCCCCCGAGGATGCGGAATTCATGCTCAAGCAGTTTATGAAGCCTGAGGATCGCAGTGCCTCTGTGACCGCTGCTCCTGATATTGCTCAGCTCCGTGCTCCTACAGCCAAGGTTGTAAGTGATGATCACATTCCCACAGTAAGCAGGGATGAAATAGTTACTAACTCCATTCAACACATCCTTGATAACTCAAATGAACTACAAAAAGCTGGAGTCGATCCATCAATCTTAAAAACCAGTGGCGACATTGACGCAGCGTTGATGCGAGCTTCCGATGTTATCAAAAGCAACCTCAATCCACGAGTGGGTTCAGTCCTCAGCTTCGACATGATGAAGGCGTTAGCGACAGATGCCAATACCAATGTGGAAGATCTGCTCGCCGTCCGTGGTGGCGAGGCCATGAGCGCTGAGAATCTGCTCGCGGCTCGAATGATATTGAAGGAATCGTACAACCATGTGCTCGATCTTGCACGCAATGCTGCCGATGATCCCGATGCTCGCGATGCGTTTACCAATGCGCTCGCGCAGCATAAGGCCATCCAAGAAAAGGTAGCGGGAGTGCGGGCAGAAGCCGGTCGCAGCCTAGTCAGCTTCCGTATCGGTGAGAATGCACTGCCGGATACGAAGATCAGCAACATCTTCGATTCATTGCCCGATGAACTAAAAGATGAAACAGCCCGTCTGATCGCCAAGCTCGATACTACCGACCCGAGCAGTGTGCGCAAGCTGAATCAATTCATATCAAAGATAACGCCACATACCACCCTTGAGAAGCTTCATGAATATTATAGGAACGCCCTGCTGTCATCCCCTCACACAATCATCGTAAAGACGGCTAGTGAAGCGTCGATGGTGGCAATGGAAACGCTGAAGAAAGCCGTCGCCGGTGGCCTTAGCAAGTTCAAAGATTCACCCGACAGGTTTGCGTCGGAGGCTTACTACTATGCGAGGGGCATGGCGCAGGCGCTGGGTGAACACTTCAAGCCCATCCTCAGTGGCGAGATGCAGCTCGAAGGATCGCCGGGATTCGAACGGGGATCGCAGGTTGCGATCAAAGGAACTTTGGGACAGATCATCAGAATCCCCAGTGAGGCTATGTCGCGTATGACAAACCTTATTTATGCCGGTAATTATTTCGGAGAGTTGCAATCACTCGCCGCCAGACAAGCCCTGATTGAAGGATTAGATGGTGATGCATTTCACGCTCGCCAAGAATTCTTATCTCATCATCCCACGGAGGAAATGGAAGAAGCCTCCCACAAACTGGCTACGACAAATACGTTCCAGAATGAGCTTCATGGGTTCGCTGAAAAACTCGGCTCTGCGATCGCATCCAAGCCGAATGCCGCCTGGTTGCCAGAATCATTGAAGAGTGTCGCACCGTTGAAATTTCTCTTTCCGTTTTACAAAACACCCGTGAACCTGCTCAAAGCAACCCTAACTCATGCCACTCCTTATGAACTCCTGAATGGAATAGCCAAAGGGGATATTGATGCAATGGCTCGTGGAGTGCTTGGTTCCAGTATCTCGGCAGCTCTGGCCTATCTTGCGATCACCGGTAATATCACTGGCGGCGGTCCAACCGACTATAAGAAAGAAGAAACATTGCGAGCGACTGGCTGGCAACCTTACTCAGTCAAAATTGGGGATCGATATTTTAGTTACAGACGCTTTGAACCTGTTGGATTGGCTGCGGGTTTGATTGCCGACGCCATCCACGGAAGCATGACGGGAGACTCCGAGACCGTGGCCCAATCCAAAGCTGACAACGCAATCCGCCACATAGCCAGAAACCTCGATGATTTTCCATTCCTCGGCACACTGGCGAATCTTTTGCAGGCGGTTCACGATCCAGTTGGTCAACGCGCACAGACCTTCATCAACCGTGAAGTCCAATCTCTGGTGCCTTCAGGAGTCGCAAATGTTGCCCAGACCATTGATCCAACCGTGCGCAGGCCGAAGACGGTCAGCCAGGCGATTGCATCCAGGATTCCTGGACTGACTAAATACGGTGGTGCTCCGATCATTGATGTGACTGGGAAACCGGTGGTCAGACCGACCAACAACCTCGGTGGTGCAAATCCCTTCGAGATGAGCACAGCCAAAAAAGATCCCGTGGTGAATGAGCTGGCTCGTCTTGGTGTGAGTACATCTGCGGCACCGGCCTCAGTCAAGCGCCGAGGACGAGTAACACCGCTCACCGATAGTCAGCGTCAGATAATAAATGAACAAGAAGGTCAGGAGTTACACAAGATATTAACTCGTGTCATTGACCGCAAAAGCTGGCAATCCTTGAATGATGACATGAAGAGAAAACAAATAGGGAGGTTCCGGCGTGAGATTGAGCAATCGAGACCGGCGAGGATAGCCCGCCTGATTAAAACGTCGCAGGCCCAAGGAATAAAATGAAAGCAGAAAACAAACAAGCATCTCTGAATCCGCCCAAACCTATAACGTGCGATATCGAAAACGGAGTCGGTCAAGCCACTTTCGATCATGGAGAGCTGAAGCGGTTTGTTGAGAAAACGACGCTCCGATCCTTCGCGGTCGAAGATGAAGACGGAAACCTAATCGGGATCGCTCACACAGACTTCATTCGGGAGCTGTTTTCGGAAAAAGGAGGTGGACACGTTTCCCACTTCAACGTTGGGTTTCCCTTTGAATCAAAACCAACTGTTTCTGAATGAGTGAACCACTTCCTACCATCGACTTCTTCCAGTAGCGCTGATCTGTCGCAGTGCGGGCAGGTGTGAATCTCGCCGCCGTTCTCCAATTTTGTTCCCGCCGCAAAGTGGGTATATTCCTTAACTCTTAGCATGAGTAACCTCGAAAACGAGCAACCGGGCAATAGCTTATTTTCTCTTCGTTCGCACTGTCAACCCGCCGCCTGGAGGCTCCTACAAATGTGTCCGCAAGCCGGACACTTCGTCCAACATCTTGCCAAATCCAACCCCGGCCACAACCGGGGTTTTTCTTTGCCTACTTTTTTCCAGCGGCATCTTCCCGTACGAACTGATCCATTAGGTTATGCCGGATCAGGAAGTCCATCGCCTTGTCACCTGCGGCGGAATGGAAAAGAGTACCGACATCGCGGTAACTAAGTGGGGCATCTTTCCCGAGCCGCACGTATCCTTCGTCAAATACTCGCATCATGTCCGGGTCCGTCGTGGCACACTTCGTCATTACTCCGGAACGCTGCATCAGCTCTTTCCAGGAGACATTCTCGAAGCTAAAACCGTTCGCTGTCCACAGACGATAATCCGCTCGACACTGTTCCGGTGTGGGTGCGTGCTCTTGAGCGAATGCCGCCGAAACCAGCACGATCAAAGCGAGTGTTTTCATAGCACCATCCTGAGATTCCTAGCATCAACAAAAAGAGGGTCCCAAGAACCGGACCCACTTTCCTGCCCCCTCATCGAAGTTACTATATCAGGGAAGAACACCGATGCCGACCATCAACCACGTCATGCCCAGCAGAGCGCCGAGAACGATGATGGTTATCGCCGTGAGTTCTGAGTCATGCTGACCCGCTACCCAGAAGCCGAGAAACACGCAGATGAGTAGGAGTAGCGCTCCGGCCCACCGCAATCGTTCCTGCGTTCGTTTATATCTTTTGATCTGCCGATTTTCTCGTTGGATTCGCTGCTCATCTCGTGCTTTCTGCCGCTGAATCTCTGGTAGCACTCCGGTCTCCAGATATTCTTTGACTCCTTCCGCAGTGGCATCGATGATTGCTGTGGCTGTTCCTGCCTGCCTGACCTCCGAAACCCACGGCAGAACCAGCGCAATACTTCTCGCTGCAAACTGCGCTTCTTCCGGCATCTTTTGCAGCAGCTCGTTCGTCGTTATCTGGCTCGTGATTTGATCCCGGAGAGCAGGATCTAATGTGGTTGTCATTTTTCAATCCTTAGCTTGGCTGCATCGCAATACTACCTAAAAGATGACTACTTTACGTCTGTAGACCTAAAATAGTCAATGGTCAAATATATGGCGTGCAAAATCCACAGAAACTGGTTGGCATACGGATTCGAAGCCTGCGATTAGCGAAGGGATATTCTCAAGAGGCGCTGGCTGATGAAGCAGGAATTCACCGAACCTACATGGGAAGCGTGGAGCGCGGCGAACGAAACATCAGCCTGGACAATATTGTGAAGATCGCGAAGGCGCTGCGGGTGCGGCCTTACGAGTTGCTTAGGACGATTCGGTAGAACCGCCATGTAGAACATTACTGCTTAACCACGTTCTGGGTTTTTCCCGTACCTTTGCCGTCCACAATCCTTTGAGATAGTTTTAGGAATTGTTGCCCTTGGGATTCCACCGAGAGCTTTGTTGCGAAGTTGCACTGCCATGCTCCATTGTGACGGGTAACGATCCCTTGTAAACACCTCTAGTGCCTGATCGAACTGCTGGATTGCGGCGATGTCATCATCTTTGGTATGCAGAGCGAGCAACGCCATCCCCTTTGAAAGCATAGCTTTCGCCCATTCTTCGGGGCTACGATCTCGCGAATGGACCCTCAGCTCCGAGTCAAAGGATTGGATGGCTGTGGTGATGTGTTCTTGTCCTTTCTCAGGGAGAAAAAGATAAGCCATTCCCCTATTATGCATAATCATGCCCCAGGTCTCGGGATAATCTTTTTCACTCACGAAACTCAGCGCCTGATCATAGGACGCAATCGCATCCTGCAGCAATTCTCGGTTGTGTTGCCCCGAGAGGTCCGCACAAACGGTTCCTCGATTGTTGAGAAGGCTCGCAGCCTGTTCGCCCCGGAACGAAGTTATCAGCCGCTTTGTGAGAACATCGTATATGGCTAGAGCTTTTCTATCTTCACCCAACTGCGCCAAAGCGTCTGCCGTAACTCGTGAAAGGCTTGACCACAGCGAACTATTCTCCTCAAGCTTCACAACTTGAAGCGCACTTTGCGCGACTTTCACTGCCTCCTTCAGATCCGCCTCCCGGTTCGGACTCTGCCCAAGGAAATAGGCATTGCTAAGCCCTAGCATGACCTCAGCCCACTCTCGTGGGTGAAGGTTTCGATCTCGAACCTCCAACGAAAGTTTATAAAAGATAATCGCTTGCCGTTCATGTTCGGTGCCGCGCAATCGCGAGTATGCAGTTCCCAAATTCAACATGACCATACTCCATTCGCTAGGGTACGTCTTACGGTCGAAAACCTTTAGTGCCGATTCGAAACACACAAGGGCAGCTTGCAGGTTTTCGGTATATTCGGCATTTTCCAGATTCATCAAAGCCACGCCCTTATTGTTCACCGCTAACGCCCAAGGGTATGTGCCTTGTTTCAGGATTTGCGAAGCCTCATCCGCTGAGCGAATAGCCTCATTCAAGTTAGACACGCGATCGCCAACAAGCCGATCCTTGTAGCCCATACCACGATTGACCATTGCTGCTGCCCACAAAAAAGAAAACTTGTCGCGGGGGAGAATTGTCATTGCCTGATCAGCTTCACTAATTGAAACCTCAATGTTGGATTTCCAATCGGGAGCCATCTTCAGCCGATATGCATAGCTACGGTTGATGTGGAGCAAGCCGAGAGCGAAATACGCATGTTTTTCTTCGAAGACCGTTGCAGCCAGGTCCATTGCTTGGAGAGCATTTTGAAGTCGATTCTCATCCGCTGGTTCCGACATCATCGCTACTGCTCGGTTCGCCATCGCACTAGCCCAAAACATCGGTGCATTGTCTCGGTCCATTCGCTCAGAACGAGATCATATTGTTGAATCGCCTGCGAGAATATTCTTTCATTTGCGTAGGAATTGGCTAGGTAGAAACGCAAGTAGGGGCGAGATGGTGCGCCATCTGGAAGCGACTCAGACCGGAGAACATCCGAGAGTAAAGCGATTGTAGAGTCATAATTCCCACTGTCATATTGCAACATCGCTAGTGCGCATCGCGCCAAGAGAACAACATCTCTTGGCAGCTCCAGACGATCAAGATTAGGAAGTTGTGCAGCACTAATTTTCGATGAATACGCTTCTGTTTTTGGAAAATCCAATTCCTTCACTACTGTCAGCCAAACCTGCTCGGCACCCTCCACAGGAATCGCACGCAGCACAAATGTGGCATGGAGGCGGCGACCTAAAGCAAGTGCCTGTTCTTGCTGTTTATCTGGATCGCTGGACAGTGGGCGGTCGAGCATTCTCACCGACACGTGGGAACTGAGTTCAGGGGATTCTTTCACGATCTCTCTGATCGCCTGAGCATACGTTTGCTGATGAGTGCTGTTTTTATCCGATGGAATCTGCGCAACTAGGATTCCGATCTGATCTTCCGCGAATGCACCAGGAATCCCAAAATAGTTGACATACCAAAACGTGAAGCCAGATTGAACGATAACAGAGGTGAAGAATAGAATCAGAACAGGCCGCGAGAACGCTAATTTTAGGCCGCGCTCGCCGTGGTAGTTCCACCGATAGCGAACCAGGTAAGAGAGAGCGGCGATGAGAACAATACCTACAGCGACGGGCCATCCCCAGGGAAAGGGTAAGTGTTCTAACGCGAACTCCAAGGAATCTCTTATGTTCATTTATGCGAAAACGGATCACCCCGGCCTAGAATACTCTGTAACCGAACACGGTTGTCGAACTGTCCTCCGTTTGAAACCCAACCGAATTGTAAATGAATCCTTCTCCTGAAACGTAAGGCTGGAACAACGTGTTACATGTAGCCTCGCCACCGCCGAAAGCCCCGGCGCTTACACCAGGAGCTCCCGGTGTGGTTACGCCAAATTCTCTGATACTCCCGTTGATTGTCACTAAATCACCAGGTGCGGTGTAGGCGAAGGCCGCGACTGTGGAGGTGGAAAGGGTGCTGCTGGTGGAACCAAGGCTCATCACTCTAAGGACGGGGCCGTAAGCTTCCTCATAACTGTAATCTATCCTGGGAATCGGCATCGTAAATATCACAGTTTTAGTAGCGGGATTAGCGGTCACTGTCACGCCCTCCACCCCAACACCAAAGATAATGGGCAGCTTTCCAACGCCCTTAGGTTGTGAAACTGATGGAGGCGAACCGCCTAAGCCTAAACCCGGAATAACTTTGTATGTTGCGAGCAAATCATAACCACTCTGGTCACACATCACAAATCCCTCAATGGGATTTACAGGATCGAGGATGTTATCACCGCTCGCACCCTGTAGCGATGCCAGTGTGCCATACGGAGTCAGGCAAAAGGCAAAATAGCTCGCGCCGGACCCGAAGGAATACGAATAGGTGCAGGAGTTATTCAACTGTGCATTCGCAGTCACGGTTACAAGGGAAAACAGAAACAACATTGTCACTTTCACCAACGTGCTCGCTTTGTTCATAAGCTCTTTCTCCTAGGAACTGTTTGTCGATGGATTCTGTAGAACGATCATTCACCGGGTTCGACTGCCAGGGGGAGAAATGGGCAGTCAAAAGAACGGGCCATTAGGCCCACATTCTTCGCTTTTTGGAGCTTTTCATGATCTATCATTTGGACGGCCTTCACACGACTATGATGCCACAGGTCTGATGCTAAAGCGAGATTGTGAAAATTGAAACTGTAACAGTACCCAAAGATATGGTCTTTTCAAAACGAGTCTTCATATATTACGAGGATTTCTCGCTCGCGCAAAAAGGGATGCTTGAAACGATTTATCAGAGCAAGGACTTGTCAGTTCAATTCAGAGATGGCGCATATGCGTGGGCGCATAGAGATGACAAGCCACGCGCAACACCGCTCGTTCCTAATTCGACCATTTTGCCAGATGCTAAGTTGATGCCGGGACTAAGGATTACAGTTACGAAATTGAGTCCGGGTTAAGCCGCTTTCGTGAATTCTGTATTCGAGGTTTTCGGAATGAATGAATTTCAGCATCTATCCCAGAACAGATTCCATCATGCCGGATCAATCACTCAAGGCTCTCTTAACCGACTCGTAGTCCTCGCTCACATCAACTGATGAGCCGTCCTCCTGACGGATGAATGTTGTACCTTCGGCGGCACCCTTCCCGATCCGGCACACGCTGTCTGGGTTCACCGCGATCAAGTCACCGGAGTTGGCGACATGGAACTCGACCAGTTTCATGGTGCTCCATTGCTCATGCGTTCAGAAGCTCCAGATTTTATCACTGGGCATCTTTGTGCGCCCTTCCATATCATGCCCGCAGGTTTGCCTATTATCTCGCAATACGGTGTGCATGGTGCAGGTGATGTATCAATGCACAACTGAGGTGGCCCAGGATAAACGACACCACGGCGACGATGATTATTTTGATGGTTGGAGTCATGGCAATCATGCCCTCTTCAGCAAGCGGCTAATCCAGACTAGGATCACTGCTCCAACGAAGGCCACAATGATGGAGCCAATCATGCCGCCACCCGGCCAGATTCCCAGAAGTCCAAAGATCCAGCCGCCCACGATGCCACCGAGGATTCCGAGAATGATGTCCACGATTACCCCGTAGCCACCACCCTTCATAACCTTTCCAGCAAGCCAGCCTGCAATTAGCCCAACCACGATCCAGGCAATGAACCCCATAATGAGCCTCCCGTGAACATGCGAAATATACTCTCGGACCCGTAGCCATGCAATGCGGTGCGGAAAGGGGTAGGCTGCAACTGAGCAGACTTCGGGGGAGACCACATTCGATGTTCATTCAGCAATGCTGTTCTGATTCTGACCTGTTCAGGATCGTCGTTCATCACGGCTTGCAAAAGATCAAGTAATTCCAGCTCTCTCTCTGAGTCATGTCTAACGATTTTAGGGTTCTTCTGACAAAGCTGATGCCTAAACCGGCTTCGACAAAAGCATTAGAATTGGCCAGCGGCAATGGCCTTCGGCAGGCTGCTGCCCAGCACTGTTTCCAGCCACTGGAAGAGTTGAGTCCACTGTGTTTTAGAAAACACCGCTGCTATGCCGCTTGCTTGAGCCGCTTTCTCAAGGTGCGAACTTGTGTCTATGCTGAACAACGCTATCGGCAATTTGGGCATCAGTTGCCTTAGCCTGCGCCCGGCGGCGAGGCCATCCATCTCCGGCATTGTGAGATCCAGGACCATAGCGTCAGGAGCGAACTTCC
>Ga0210396_10000618_pt1 | contig 44728 bp, 44 predicted proteins | sample IncBWH17OmetaG_FD_155466 | JGI IMG/M metagenome (GOLD analysis project Ga0210396, IMG submission 155466) | Forest soil microbial communities from Barre Woods Harvard Forest LTER site, Petersham, Massachusetts, United States - Inc-BW-H-17-O ... | reverse complement strand
CGCGTCCTGCGCGGCTGCGATTCTTGTCACAAGACCGATGAGTGCTAAGAGCGGTGCGAACCTCAGCGAGATATTCGTCATTGCTCCTCGTTGCGCGTACCTGTTCCGCGTCAGGTCATAGTCTAATTCCTAGTCCGGATCGTGATCGCGTTTCACCCGACGAGTATACCAACCGCCCATTTCTGCCTGCCCCTAACACAAATACGAGGTCACCCAACATTATTGTTAGGTCGGTTCGGGACGAGCGCTGGCGAGAGCAACGCGCTCCCAGACACTTTGTCGGTATCTCCATCATTCTCAACACGAAGCACGAAGCGACATCGAACTGAACCGGCTGGTTACTTTTGGCACCTCTCTTGCATGACTTTAGTGCGTTACGGCGAATTGCAAAACAAACAAATTTCAGAAGGAAGGAGCAATCCGATGAAGGTCAAGACGAACACGAAAGCTGGAAGCGCGATGTGGGGCAGCTAACTTGAGGGGTTTCATGCTGTCTGAATCCCAGAGGTAAAGCAGGACGGCAAAAATTCCAGGAAAGGGGCATTCCGATGAAGGTCAAGACGAACACGAAAGCCGGAAACGCGATGTGGGGCACCTAAACTTGAGGAGTTTCATGCTGTCTGAATCCCAGAGGTAAAGCAGGACGGCAAAAATTCCAGGAAAGAGGCATTCCGATGAAGGTCAAGACGAACACGAAAGCCGGAAACGTGCTGTGGGGCAGCTAAATTTGAGGACCTTAATATCCCGAGCCGAAGTGACCAGATCGGCAAAAAAGATCGCTCGTCAAGCAGCAAGGATGCTCGAACAGGTGGATAGAACCTGGATCGGTCCATCCAGCACCCCGTGAGCATCCTTCGCTGATTAGAACGCACTCCTCGCACAGTTCTTCCAGAAAGTCGGGCTGCAGGTAGCGCACCATTGCGCCTCAATCTAAGGCCGAATATCCGATGTGAATCGTGATGGTGACCAAGCTCCGAACCGTATCGCCCCGACTTGCCGCAAGAAACAAGTGGGCTGGGTGGGGGAGGAAGTGGCGGGAGGAGAAGATAGGCAAATGGGCTGAAGAATGACACTTTACTTTGAGGGAAAGACTCCGCTAGACGTGGATGATCTTTCCCTCAAGCAGGCAACATCTGGCTTTGCTGGCGAAAGGCATGAAGCCCGAGATGGCGCGTCTGACGTTAGCGCGAAAGATCGCGGCGATTGCTTTGATACTTTGGAACAACGAGCAACGTCTCGACGCGGAACAACTGAAGCGGCCAGCAGCTTGAGCGTTGCACAGGACTCAGATGGTCTCCCAGATTGCATGCCTCGGTGGGGATGCATTTGCTCCGCTAACGCGGCGCTGTCATGCCAAACCGTTGCGTCACCCCGCTACATGTCAACCTTGACCTCAAGGCCCCACGCCTTCAGGAGGTCGGAGGGGACGTACTTGGAATTCTTGTTCCTGGTGACCCACTCGTGAAGGGCCTTCGATTTGTGATAATCGCGTGGGGAGAGACCGAGAGATGCAGCAGCTTCCTCAAAACTCGTGGGACGAGTCGAAGAAAACGATTCTGAAACGGGTTTGCCCCAATTTGGATTGCCGCGCTTTTTCAAATGAACATCTCCAAGTGTTGAATCGCCGGCGTGATCACGAATGAAAACTGGGCTGTGCCGAGCGTGGTGTCGAGTATAGCGTGGGGAACGGGCCATCCATCTGTGATGGAAGTCACTGCGAGTTACCTCGGTTTTGTGCGCACTGGCCATCGAGACATGGAATCCAAGTTGGCAACAAAGCTTGGGGCAAGATTGCAGCGATTCCGGGGAGTGTAAACATCGCGACGACAACTGGGCACCAGTGCGGCTGGGATCTTTCTGTCGGCGATGGGCACAATCACGCGCGCCAAAAGGAAGGGGTGAGTATTCATCCGGACGTTGGCTTTTGTCGACGAGCGCCAGTGCGCAGCAGATCATCTTCGTTAGGCCTCCCAGCTGAGGGTGCCAGAGGGCCATATGGCAGTTTCTGGATGCCGCTGAGTCTTTGCGCTCCTCTATATCTGTGTTTGTTCCGGCACGCGTGGGGTGTTCATGATTAATTGCTGGGTGCGATCTAGCTGTCGGAGGCGCTGTCTTGAGATACTCCTCAAGAATCAAGGATGGTATATGAAGCGAAATCGGTCGACTTTTGCTTCCAGGCTACTGCAGGCTTCTTTTTTCGCCATTTCACACTTCGCAGCCGCAGTCGTGCCCAACTGGGAAATCGAAAGTCCGATTCCTGCCGTTGATCTTTTTACAGTGCAACTTTTCCAGTGAGTTTTCGATTCATAACGTCCTCCACAGCACAAAAGATGCCAACAGATGCCAAGCCCTTCGAAGCTATCTTTACGTCTGTTGAGCCAGATCGATGCATGCGCCGATGACATCCTTTTCTTCGCCGACGAGGGCGGCTCATAGGAAGTTGGAGTTGACTGGGCGAGCGTGTTGCCGGCCTGGTTCAGGGTCCTTTCCGCCACAGTCGGTCCCGCCGAGTGCGCGCAGCGGATCGCTACAACTCTTAGGTGTCACTACGAGCAAGGGCGCGTCAAGATGCTCGCCGTGGCGCGGAGAATTGCGACCCCGACGCAACGCCGTGAGTCCTGGGGACGCTCAGTTGACCCATTCATCCTCTTCGTCGTCTTCCTCGTGTGTAGATACTTTAGCCGCTGCCATGGCCTCGTCGATGGCCTCAGCGATTTCTTCGTCGTCGGAGTCGGCCAGGTCAACTAGGATTTCCCGCGCCTCCGCGGGACGGATACTGCCTATGGCGCCGATGGCGGCAAGCAGTAAGGGCTTTGGGGAGTGCGCGTCATTGAGGAGTTCGACGATGTGCGACCAGGCCGCGTCCAGTTCCCAGTTACCCGCCGCGTTGACTGCCTCATACCGTATTTCAGGATCGCCGCTCTTCAAGGCTAGCAGTATCTGATCGTCAAAGCCGCGAACCCAGCGCATCGAAAACACAGCCGTCAGCATCCACTCTTTGTCTCCACTGGAATACGCATGCCGGATCGCATCCTGGTGCCAGGTCTGGGGTGCTCGCACCGATGCTTCCAAACTCCGGCGCCGTACTTCCTTGGGAGTGTTGTTATCGCGGTAGAGCTTCTCGAGCGACTCCTGGATGTTATGAAACGTGCGCTCAGTAATGGGTACATCATCGGGATCCTCAAATCCATCCGTGTCCGCCTGTTCCAGGACCGGCCCAAGGGAAATTGTCGCCCGAGCGCGCAGTTGCTCTGGCTCGTCGGCACTGCCTGCGATCGTCAATAAGGTAGCGGCCAAATCGTCGTTAATCACGGTGAAATCGCCCGCGAGCTCGGCGGCGACCATGCGGTCGGTTTCATGGGCTCGCTGATCAACCAGAATCCTCCACAACATCCTTCCGGCATCTCTTGGCCAGTCCCATGGAGGCGTGTCGAGCAAAGTCTTAAGGTCCATTACGTTTCCTCAGGGATCGCGTTCAATCGCGCAATTGCCACCGGCATGTTCGCACCGCCGGCACAGCTCAAGTCGACCTTGAGACACAATTATTGTCCTAATATCTCCTCATGGACAGGGTTCTGAGCGCTGTGGCCCGTTTTCGTCAGCCTCCCCGGTCGATGCAACGCCAGGGCCGTTAACCTGTTACTCGGGAGCGTCTTTGCTTTGCGTTCTGGTGTGGGTTGTTGCGCTGTCTCTTCGTGCAATTTCTGCATCACCCTATCAAGTATCGTCATTTCGTTTAGGGGGCTGCACCACAAAAATATCAAGTGCGTTCCCGGGGGGGATCTTCACAAACGTCTCGCTGATGTCGAGGCCCGTGATCCGACAGTCGCCCAGCCGATGCTCGCTCCAAGTCAGTTTCCCCTCACGCATGACTTCGACCGTCAAACTCCAGCTCAGGTTCCTTCGTGCGCTTCGCAAATCGTACCTCAAAGCCGATTGGAGCAATATCGAGCTGGCATGTGCCGAACCGGCTCTGTTTCGCCATCTGACGCACAGATAGTCTGCGATGGCTTCCTCATCGAGATACTCGAGTGGAATACCTTTGCAAAGGCCGTGGGCCTCCAGTTCGCGTTTTGTCCGCTTGAGCGGACGATCGCCGAGAATTTACTTCCAGCGGTCGATAGGTGCCAATGAGCATCAGTCGGGCTGGATCGCGGCGACACACCAGATAGGAGATAAGATCGAGTGGCGAAATGCTCTCGGCTTAGCGCAGCCAATTCTCTCGTCGAAGATCCTCGACGTGGGCGAATTCCTTCTCATTATCCGTGATGACGGTGTAGCCGAGGGAAAGTGCCTGAGCCGCAATGAGCAGGTCATTTGCGCCGACAGGTCTGCCAGCCTGCTCAAGGCGCGTGCGCAGCAATCCGTAGGCAGCATCTGCCGGTGCCTGGAAGGGCAAAACCTCAAGCGCACCAAGCACGGCTTCCAGCTGGGCGGAGAGTCGCGGTGAGCCTTTCTTGGTAGCCCCGTAACGCAATTCCGCAGCGACGATGATGCTGGTACAGACTTGCGCTTCGCCAACCTTGCGGATGTGCTGTGCCACCTTTCCTTGCGGGTTGCGGACAAGATCAGAAACAATGTTGGTATCGAGAAGGTAGCGCATCAGAGATCGACCGGATCAGGGGGTAAGTCCGGAATGGGCGGAAAATCTTCGTGCAGCGGCGCCAAGGTCGCCAACACTGCCAACAGAGATTTGGGCGGGGCAGGCTCGATGATGAGCCGGTCACCTTCCTTTCGCATGATCGCCTCCTCGCCCGAAAATTCGAACTCACGGGGAATCCGGATGGCCTGATTACGACCATTCTTAAAGACTTTGACGTGGCGTTCCGGGCTCATAGCGACCTCCTTGGCATATGCTAAGCATATGCCAAATCGGGTTCATGTGTCCAGCTATGTAGGCGATGTGACGTCTCAAAGCCGGCGCCGATGTATGTTGCGCTCCCCTTTCGAACCGTTGATCAAGCCGTGATTGAAGTTCAGGCCTATGTTCGGGGCATTCAATTGCTCGGCTGGCATTTGCTGTTAGCGCGGGGAAGTTATTCATTTTCCTACACTTGTACCCTCCGTTTGTCGACGGCGAGTTTCCGGCACGGCGGGGAAAGCGTGTCGGTATTTTACGGGACGAATTTTTACTTGCATCCATCGTTACGCCGTCGTAACATTTGCGTCACGTTAGTTTAACGTTTGTCGCCCACCGAGGATGCCCGATGAGTCCCAAGACCCACAATGCTCCAATGAACTTCAAGACAATGTCACAGCCGGATGTACCTCAAAGCCGGAACGGAAAGCACAAGCAGATTGTTACCAAGGTCCTTTCGGATCTTGCTCAGTTGCCCGATGGCGTTGCACTCAAAGTGCCCTTCGCAGAATTGGTTGAAAGCAAAGAAAAGGTGAGATCAGCGTTGAATCGTGCAACTCGGAAAGCAGGACGCAACGTTGCTACTGCAACCGACGCTACCTTTCTGTACGTATGGAACACAAAGTGAATGGCATTGTTCTAACTCGCAGCGAGTCATCATATCCCGCGGAGGTAGACGTGAGCACTTCTCCTAGCAACTCCGATCTCCAGTTGATCCCGTCAATCGCGAGCACGCCTGGCTCTGACCATGACGGTCATTTCGTTCAGTTATATACGGACGATGGGTTTCTTCTCGACGTGTTGAGCCGATTCATCGGAGGGGCCCTTGCGGTGGGTGATGGCGCCGTCGTCATCGCTACCAAGGCGCACCAGGATGGGCTTGCGCAGCGACTGAAAGCACGAGGTGTGGATACAGCAAAGGCAATCAGCCAAGGGCGTTACGTCCTACTGGACGCGAATGAAACTCTTCCCGGAATTATGGCAAATGGCTCGGTCGATGAGACCCGGTTCATCAACACTATCAGCGACGTTCTGAGGCGAGTCTGCAACGCTGCTGACGACAAAGATTCTCGCGTTGCCGTATTCGGAGAACTGGTGGCGCTATTGTGGGCGGACGGAAAACCCCTGGAGGCTCTGCGGGTCGAAGACCTGTGGAACAACTTAGCTCAAAAACATTCGTTCTCGCTTCTTTGTGCCTACCCGATCACCGGCTTCAAGAATGAGAGACACATCGAGCCATTTCTGAAGATGTGTGCGCAGCACTCCAGCGTGGTTCCCAGCGAGAGCTATTTGGGGCTGAGCAGCGTCGAGGAGCGACTTCGCACCATTGCTCAGCTTCAACAGAGGGCTGAGGTTCTGGAAAGCAAATTGACACTGCAGGAAAGCGAGGACCGCTTCCGATTGATCGTAGAGGGGGTCCAAGACTATGCAATTTTCATGCTGGACCCCGATGGCCGCGTCAAGAGCTGGAATAAGGGGGCAAAACGCATCAAGGGGTATGACAGTGCGGAAATTATCGGCAAACACTTCTCGTGCTTCTACCCAGAAGAAGATTTGCGAAATGGCAAGCCAGAATGGGAATTGGATGTTGCCGCAAAAGAAGGGCGATTCGAAGACGAAGGCTGGCGTTTGCGTAAAGATGGTTCCAGGTTTTGGGCAAATGTGATCATCACGGCCATTCGAGATGATGCCGGCAAACTGATCGGTTTCGGAAAAGTCACGCGGGACTTCACGGAAAGAATGCGGATGGAGAGGACATTGCAAGAGGAAGTTGCTCAAAGGCGAGAAGCCGAACTACATTTACAAACTTCGGAGAAGGCACTGCGAGAATTGTCCCTCCACCTGCTTCGCACGCAGGATGAAGAGCGAAGACGCATCGGCAGGGACCTTCACGACAGCCTTGGGCAATGCCTTACGGCGCTGAAGATTAAGCTGGATATGCTGGCATCCCCTACCGGACGAAAGAATGATGAGGCAGCTTCCGAGATTGCAGAATGCGTTCGTTTGGTGGAGGAGTCGCTCAAGGAGGTTCGAACCATCTCCTACCTCATGTATCCTCCCATGCTTGAAGAGATGGGCTTGGAATCAGCGATACGGTGGTATGTTGATGGATTCTCGGCACGCAGCGGGATCAACACCACTTTCGAAGTTGACCATGACCTTGGTCGCCTGCAACGCGATGTGGAGCTGGCGCTATTTCGAGTGCTTCAGGAGAGTCTCACCAATGTTCACCGTCATTCTGGAAGCGAGACTGCACACATTAGACTGCTGATGAGCAACGGAACGGTTACTCTCGAAGTGACCGACTCAGGAAAAGGAATTCCGTCAGGACTCTTGGAACAATCTGGCCAAGATTGGACGGGCGCACTCGGAGTTGGATTGCGAGGCATGAACGAACGCATGCGGCAACTGGGAGGTTCGCTCGAAGTAGTCTCGACCGAAAAAGGTACCGCAGTGAGTGCATCGGTTCCAGCGGCAGAATACTCTTCTGCGCAGAAGAAGTGCGCCTAATCCACTTCCATTAACCACGACTGAATTATTTGGACTAAAGCTATCGAGGGGACTTTCTAAAGTGGCACTGGCGGCATCCATCGGGCGCGCAAAGGCTCGGCCGCAAATCACGAGATAATCTGTCGAATACGTAGGCGGCGCGGAATCCCAACACCTGGCGGTTCGACGCGACCGTTTCTTCTTCTAGCGGGTCACGCTCTTCGGATTGCGCCGGACCATGGGTGCCAAAATGAGGATGCCACGCTCGCCTTTGTTGACAAAGCGGCCAAGCGAGTTCCAGGTGCGGAACCCGGCGACCTTGGTAGCGTCCGGTCTCTGCAAAGCACTCACACACTACCATGTTTTAAGCACTGCGACGATCCACTATCCTCATCATCCGCATTACGGAGTGATAGTAACGAGGATGCGAAAGTGTTCCTCCTTCGGACTGCAGCAAGTACAGGTGGCGCTTCCCAGTGGAATGCAGATTCTGATCCCAGAGTGGATGCTGGATGAGGATGGCTGCCATGGGATGGAGATTATGGAACGTCCCAGTCTGGCAATCACTGCTCTCTTCGTACTGCGCGAACTGGTCGATGCACAGCAGTGGACTCCAGAACAGACAAGCACGGTAGTCTCAGAAGCATCTTCGCCAGGAGGTGCGTTTGATGAGCCCACCACGCCAGGGAGTTCTGCTCTGGGAAATTCCCCACACACACGAGTTGCCGCAGACCACGCAACAGAGTTGCCGCGAGTTACTAAGTCACTTGCTGATGGCAGCCGTGAACACAACCCCAACCAGCGTCGAGGAGGAGAGCGATGAGCGAGAAGATCCAACCGAGTCACATTGAGCGTGAGGCCTACGTCTATATCCGGCAGTCGACGATGCAGCAGGTGCGCACACGTCCGGAAGGAAAGCGACGCCAGTATGATTTGCGGGAAAGGGCGCAGGCGCTCGGCTTCCAGCGTGTGGTTGTCATTGATGAAGACTTGGGTCGCTCCGGAACTGGCTACGTCGAGCGACCGGGTTTCGGTCGTCTGTTGGCCGCAGTATGCTCAGGCAAAGTGGGTGCGGTGTTGGCGTTCGAAGCTTCCCGTTTGGCCAGGAACAACCGCGACTGGCACCACTTGATCGACCTCTGCGCCATGGCCGGCACATTGGTCATCGATCATGACGGCATCTATGATCCCAGCCTGCTCAACGACCGGCTTCTGCTTGGCCTCAAGGGCACCATGAGCGAGTTCGAGATCAGCTTGCTTCGACAACGCGCGATGGAAGCACGTCGACAGAAAGTGGGCCGCGGCCTGGTGCTGACCCAGGTCCCCGTTGGTTATGTTCGCACTGAAGACGAAGGCATGGAGAAGACTCCGGATCGTCAGATTCAGGAAGCCATCGCGGGCATCTTCCGCAAGTTTCGCGAGTTGGGCAGTGTGCGCCAAGTTCTACTTTGGTATCGCGACGAGAAACTGCTGATCCCTGCACTCTCTCTCGCGTCCGGTCACCGCAAGGTGATCTGGATCGAACCGGTCTATCCTCGTGTTTTCGGACTTCTGAAAAACCCGACCTATGCCGGTGTTTTCGTTTGGGGAAGAAACCATACTCGCACCGCTATCGTGGATGGCCGTGCGCGTAAGACGCGCGGTCACGCTCGCCCGCTGGAAGAGTGGGAAGTTACGATCCCCGACCACCACGAGGGGTATATTACGCGGGAAGAGTTTATGCGCAACCAGCAACAGATCCGCGCCAACGCCGGTTGGAATGCACGCATGGGGAGTACGAATGGCGCAGTGAGAAACGGGCCCCGCATTGCTGGCAGGATTATTGCGCTGCGGTCGTTGTGGACGCGCGCTCCAGGTTGCTTACACTTGCAGTAAACAACATGACTTGTTGCCGCGTTATTGGTGCGCTGGAGATCGAGGTCACCACATGGTTCGCAGTTGCATTACCTTCGCGGGCACGCGGGTGGACCAGTTAGTGGCCATCGAAGTCCTCGAAGCGCTGCGTCCACTGGGCGTGCAGGCCGCGCTCGATGCACTGGATCATACTCAGAACCAGACCGATGAAAAGCGGTGTTCACTGGAGCTCGCTCTTCAGAAGGCACGCTATGAGGCCAGCCGCATCGAACGGCAGTATCAGGTAACGGAACCGGAGAACCGTCTGGTTGCTGCCGAACTGGAAAAGCGATGGAATAATGCCTTGACCCACGTCACCGAGATGGAGCGGCGTTTGGAAGAGGCCCGCGTTCTGGCTCCACAACTCACAGCCGAGCAGCGCCAACAACTGCTGGCACTGGGCGATGACCTGGAACAGCTCTGGGACCATCCTCGTTCCCCGGTAACACTGAAGAAACGCATTCTGCGCACCGTACTGCAGGAAGTAGTCGCGAACACCACGGACGATCCTCCTTCCGTCCACCTCAAGTCTGCACTGGGCTGGGGGTTCACACACCGAGCTCACCGTGCCCAAGAACCGGACCGGCTATCACAACCACATCAACTCCCAAGAAGTAACCGAGTTGATTCGTGAGCTCGCTTTAGTCTGTGAAGACGCGTCGATTGTTTCTATCCTGAACCGGCTGGGCTATCGCACCGGCAACAGCAACACTTGGACGGAGACGCGCGTGCAACATGTCCGACATACAAACGGCTTTCCTGCCTGTCCACCACCAGATCAGCGGCTGTGGATTACCATGCAACAGGCTGCCGCTGCACTCCGGGTCAGTGAGATGGTTATCCGCAGACTTATCGCACAGAGGATTCTTCCCGCGAAGCAGATTGTGAAGTTCGCTCCGTGGATGATTGAACGGACACACCTGGAGCTTCCCGCAGTGCGCAAACAGATTCGTCGAGTTCACGTGGGTCGACGTCCGGGATGGGCAGTTAACGAAAAACAAGAATGGCTATTCACGGATTCCCATGAAGTTCAGCCTTGACTAGTGCGAACATCGCGCCAGTCAAGCTGGCCTGGGATCATCAGACAGCCCTGATCATCCCTAACGGGGCGCATTATGGACAATCTACTTCCGGTTTGCTCGTGATTCGACCGCGACTGGCGAACTTGCTCCATTTCGAAACCTGGCGCAAATTTGACGAAGGTATGCCGTCCGTGTCAGTCTCGCGAGTCGTAAATGATCCTTCCCGAACAACTCATCGCGAACTGCCGCAAGGTGCCCGAGCGGCAGGAATGGCTCCTAAGCTTACCCGACATGTTGGAGGAATTGACGAGTCGCTGGTCGCTGCGCATTGATGCGCCCTTTGATCACGCGAACGTAACCTGCTCCTGGGTCGCGGCGGTTCTTCGCGCGGATGGGACGCCGGCCGTCCTGAAAATAGGAATGCCCCACATGGAAGGTGCAGATGAAATTCATGGGCTGCGATTCTGGAACGGCGACCCCACGGTGCAACTGCTTGAGGCAGACGACGAGCGGGGCGCTATGCTGCTTGAGCGCTGCCTACCCGGATACATGCTTCGTTCTGAGCCGGAGGAGAAACAGGATCCGGTAATCGCCGCTCTACTGAAGCGCCTCTGGCGAAGATCCACTTCGTTGAATGGCATCCATGCGTTCAGGCACTTATCAGAGCTGTTAAACGTCTGGCGCCAGGAGACGCTCGGCCAAGCTCAGCACTGGCCGGACGCTGGCTTGGTGCGCGAAGGATTGCAAATCTCCCAGGCGCTCGGGAAGCCAGCGCCTACAGACACACTTCTTGCCACGGATCTTCACGCGGGAAACGTTTTGCGGTCCCAGCGAGAGCCTTGGCTTGTGATCGACCCAAAGCCATTCGTCGGTGATCCACCCTATGATGTGGTTCAGCACCTCCATAATTGCGAAGCGCGTCTTCATGCGGACCCCAGAGGTATGGTCAAGCGTCTTAGCGAACTTGCGGAGGTGGATATGGAGCGACTGCAGCTTTGGACCTTTGCCCGCGCCGCCGCCGATCCCAGACCAGAATGGGGCAATCCGCTATGGATGGATATCGCTAGGAGGTTGGCGCCGTAATCCGTGCGCGCTGGTGTTCCAGACCCCAGAGCGCGCTGGTGTTCCAGATCCGGTAAGATCTCTCGAATGCAACTCAAGGTTTTGTTCAGCGAAGATCCTGCATTCGTCTTGAGCAGAGCTGGAGTCTTTCTCTCCTCACAGCCGGTTCTCCACAATGTGATTCTCTCGACTCTTCATGCGCGTGTTGCACAAGGCGATCTGGGTCGCTATTGGATGGCGATCCAAGGGGACGACATTGTCGGCGTTGTCATACAGTCGCCACTAACATTTCCAGCTACGCTGACACCGATGGAACGCCCGGTGGCAACCGCCATGGCAGATGCGATTGCTGAAGCGGGTGTCGCTCTGCCAGGAGTCAGCGGCGAGGCTGCAACCGCGGCCACGTTCGCTGGCCAATGGAGTGAGCGCACCGAATCGGCAGCTACTCCCTTCCAGGGGAATCGCCTGTACGAGCTATTAGAGGCTGCGGAAGATCGCAACGTCGAAGGAAAGCTGCGGCAGGCAGGTCAGCAAGAGCGCAGCCTAATGATTCTCTGGAGTCGTGCTTTCCAGCACGAAATCGGTGAGTCGGAAGACGGTACCGAACTCCGTGTGGACAGAGGTCTGGCAGCCGGACAACTGTGGCTGTGGGATCGAAGTGGAGAACCGGTCTCAATGGCCCTTGCCCGAGAGCCACTACTGGGCGTCGTCCGTTTGTCTGGCGTCTACACCACACCAGAGAAACGGAAGCATGGTTACGCGGCCGCATGCGTTCATGCTCTCTCGAAGAAGCTGCGTGACACTGGGTCTCGCTGCATCCTCTACACTGATCTGGGTAATACCACATCAAACTCCATCTACCGACGAATCGGCTATCGCGCTGTAGCAGAAGTTCTCCGCTATCGCTTCGAGTGATGTGCAACCGAAATACACCGGAGCCAAGCCAATGGCTTCTGCATCGTCGGCAACTCTTCCGTTACGAAGATTAGGGAAGAGTCGCCCGTCGTCCACCCACAATAAACAGCAATCACGGGTGGGTCTCGAGTGACACGCAAAGGGGACCTCTAGCAACCGTAATCGGGCACATAGAGCGTCATCTGTGCCGCTTCCGCAAGTAAGGCGCGAGCACCGCGTTTAAGTCGGCACGAATCCACCGCGCAGCGGTCCCCTCCTGATAGAACGCCCACGTGAGCATAGAACCGCTTAAGGCTGCCTCGATAGTTCGCGCCAACTGTGCGGGTTGAACATCTCGGGCAAGCTCGCCTGCGTGGACAGCCGCTTGAACCAGTCGCCGCAAGGCCGCGCGCGTGGCCCGCGCTTGTTTTACCAAGTGTCTGCGAAAGTCCGGGTCCGTCAGATCAATATGCAGGTAGGCAAGGTTGCGAGCAAGAGCCGCTGGTGAGGCCGCCATACCAGCCATGCAGTCGGCATACGCAAGCAGGGCGGCGAGCGGAGAGGCATGCTGCTTCGCCAGGGCTGCCATAAACTCGCTCGAACCGTTAGCGACTTCCTCGAACAACGCCAGCAGCAAGGAGCGTTTCGATCCGAACCTTTGCACCAACACGGCCGCCGTGACGCCAGCTTCTTTGGCGATGACAGCGAGCGTCAGCTCGCGCGGCCCAACCTTGCTCATGACGGCGCGAGCTGCCGCAAAGAGTTGTTGATCAGTCACTTTCCTGGGACGCGGGCTCATTGGACTTGACCGTTTCTAAACGAGCATATAGTATTTGTTTCTAAATCGCCATTTAGTTTAAAGATTTTGGCGAAGGAGTAACGGCGATGCGTACTGTGACCTACGGCGGAGCCGTCAGCTTGGACGGATTCCTGGCTGGCATAGATGGTGCTATCGACTGGCTGCATTTCAGCAAAGACGTGCAGGACGTAATGACCAAGTACTGGAAGGATGTGGATACGATCCTCATGGGTCGAAAGACTTATGACTTTGCCGTTTCTTCAGGCCGAGAGGCGAGCACGGGCAAAAAGCGGACGAAAGAAAAGCCGCCTAATGAACCAGCCGTGCGGACATACGTGTTCTCGCGGACGTTCCAATCGATTGAGGAGCCGGGAGTGGAACTCATAAAGGGGGATCCAGTTGAATTCGTCCGGGGCCTCAAGCGCCGGCCGGGCAAGGAAATCTGTCTGATGGGTGGTGGCGAACTGGCACAGTCGCTCTTGGCAGCAGGCTTGGTGGACCGAATCGGCTTGAACATTCACCCGATTCTGCTCGGCTCAGGAATCCCGACATTCCGTGATCCTGGGCATCGTGTGAAATTGATGATTGAGGAGTGCCGTCCGCTCGAAGGAGGATGCGTCCTTGTGAACTACAGCGTCGTGCATGCCGACGAGTAGCATTCCGTCCAAGGGGCACTTGGCGCTCCGGCTCCTACGAGGCTGTGCATCTCGGGCGGGTGGTCGGCCAACCGAAAGTTGGAAGATTTTCGCTCGGAATCCTGCCCTGTGCGATACTCCGAGACTTGTAAACAGTGTCCGTAAGTGCGAAGTTTGCACTGTAACGCATTAGGTCCGTCATCGCGCCAAGAGATCGCGAACGTAGCTTTAAGTTGCTAAGAAGTAAACTCCATGGTCGAAAAGAACTGAATTGTCCTCAGCAAATGTGATACTCTCCATCGCTTGCTTCCAACAATGCGTAAAGCCGCATGTTCATTGACTCCAGCGAGGTATAGCAGCATGTCACTGCTCTCTGCCTGGCAATCAGCATCACGTTCCCGAAACTGAAATGGTGGAACCGTCCCATGGCGGCAAGATATTGAACAAGTACTTCGCTTCGCCCCGACTTCAGGGACTCCACGAGATAGTCGACCGCCTCTTTTGTTCTCCGCTGGACTTCGTCTGCTTTCATGATTCTGTCTCCTGTTCTGCCGTCTCCGGCTGTTTTTGTTGTTCACCATTGTTTGGGCGACAAAAACGGACGTGAGACGCAGGACAGACGCGAAAGCCGCGAAGGGTGTCAGGTTGCGAGTGGGAAGCGCGGGACGTGCCAAACTGTGTTTTCCTTCTTAGTTTGGCGCGATACCGGCGCAGCCCCGTGGGGTGAACCCTCGGTTGAGACAATCTGCGATTGGCACACTTGCCGAAGCAAGCTGTTCGAGCCCGTTTGCGGGCGCACACCCGACTAAGGCTGGAGCAACGAAAGCGGACAAGTCCGTGCAACGTGAAGCGGGGCGCGGCGAGGCTCGGTTCTGACAGGCAGGAGGGAAATTACTGGGGAAAGACGGGTTGGCTTGGCGGGATCACTGGGCAAGGCAGAAACCGCATAAACCATGGCCAATTCTTGGGACATCGTCCCCTGAGCCATACCAATGGAGTCGATTCCGGTATTGCTGCCACAATTCATATGTCCCGGTGGTCTGGGCTTATCCCAGTTCAGTAACGGGCAAAGCTCTCGCAGTCCGTTGCCGAGCGAAAAGCTGTTCAGGGTCAGGCAAATGATCGCGCCACCGGCAATGCGCGATTTGCCTAACCACCTTGCGAGCGAAATCGAGTTTCACTTTGTCGCTGGCCGCTGGCACGAGCGCCCGGCTCGCCTCAAAAGCTCCAGTCGTTTGCCGACATCAACCACGTTTCCCATATTGCCCGTACGCTCGGTGTTTGACGGAGGGCCTCCTCGGAGCGAATATTCAGCAGCGCGCATAGGAGCCCCAGCATCCGCCAAGTACAGTTTGGGACCCCTTGACGACGGACTTGGTGCAGCTGGAGAACCATGGCTCCAGCCGCGCGATCTGACCGAAGACTTCCAGCGCGGGCAGCCAGTGATTGGCGGTGGAGGGCAATTCCAACGTCCACCGCCAAATCAACCCTGTTCAGCAGGTTTGCAGAGCGGAGGGCGCAGGCGCTCGAAATTCCCCAGACTGGCACTGTTGGGCCAGCGAGCGCACGTCACGCTCAAAGTAGGTGGCCAGATAAGAGTTGTAGAAGGCTACAATGTCGATGTCCGGGTTAGCATGCATTTCCGGGAATCCTCGTCGGATGACTAGTTGGGTGGCCGACTGTACGATAACTGTACGATGACCTTGGGAATCGTCGATTTTTGGGTTTTTTCGGTCCTGTAGAATCCGTAAGTTACAGAAACAAAGGCGCTTATGGAGCTCGACTCCCGCCGCCTCCACCAGAACTTAACTCTCGTATTTTCTGAATCGCATCGTCCCCATCAAGGTTTCCAACCAGGAGTTTTCCGAGCGCTTCGAGCGCGAGGCCCCTCATCGCCGCAGCCACCACGCCGGAGGCTCGACCCAACCGGGAAATGGTTCGTTCCTACTTGGTCAGTTCCTCACACTATCACCGAGCATCCTCTGAAGAATTGGGCTGCAGTTTTTCTCATGGGCATCGTGGGTTCCCCCGGTCAAGGCACGACCGGGAGGATCAGGGCCGAAGGGCGGGTTTTGTCGTGGAAGATGATGTTCGTGGCCTTAACCCACGTGGCGGAGTTCGCCGCGAGCTCCCCAGTGTTGAGGTTGCGATCAAAGCGCGGGAAGTTGCTGCTGGAGAGTTCGATCCGGAGGCGGTGCCCAGCGCGGAAGACATTGCTCGTGGCCCAAAGATCAATGGAGAGCAGATAAGCTTGCCCGCGAACGAGGAGAGCAGGTGTGGCTTCGGAATCCCGGTAGCGAGCACGGAGGATGCCCTCAGTAAGGTTAGTGGCCGTACCATCCGGCGCAACGTCGAGGAGTTTGGCGGTGAAGTCAGTATCCACCGCAGAGGATGCGGCAAAGAATTCGAGGCGGACAGGACCGGTGACTTCGAGGTCATGATCGAGGGGAGAAGTCGAGTAGACCAGGACGTCATTCCGTTCTTCAACCGAGCGCTGGTCGCGCGGACCAGGAGCGAGATGATCCCCATCACAACATAGCGGGCCGCCGACGGTGGGGACTGGCTTGGCGGGATCGTACACAAATTCGTCGGAGGGTTCGGCCCCAGGGGCCAGTGTCGAGAGCGAGCCGTTGCCGCGGGCTGTGTTTGCTCGACCCTGTGAATGGAGAAAGTACCTGGTCGACTTGGCGCGCGCGAGCGGCCAGTCATCTTCATCGCGCCACTGATCAATCCCCATGACAAAGATCTTGACGGCCTTCCCGGTGGCGAATTCGTTTCGAGCGCCCTTGAAGAGAAAATCGTACCAGTGAAGAGTAACCTCACCTTCATTGAACTTTTCGGCTTCCGGACCGAAGTCGACTTCGCCAATCTTGCGCCCCTCGCCTGCGTGCCCCCCAATAACGACCAAAAGTCGCTGGCGGTTGCGGGCCTCTTCGGTCGCAGCGCGGGCTTTCAGGCCGATGTAGTTACGCAGGGAACCGCCAAGAAAGATGTCATACCAGGCAGCCGTGTGGAGTGCCGGGACGCGAATGTCTGCGTAATGCTCTTCGATGGACCAGCGTCTCCAGTAGTCGTCGTAAGAGGGGTGCGCAAGCCAGTCGAGAAAATATGGAGCGATTGTGGAAGCCGAAGCATTGATCACCCCCGTGGGATTCTGATTGAAAATCGGATAGGCCGTCAGCGGGAGAACGTTAACGTCTTCCGGGGCACTGGGCATACGCTCGATCTGGTGTGCAAGCGTGTCTTGCGCAAGGCCACTGGTCCACGACTGGTCGAACCATTGTTCGAATGCGCCGCCTTGGTAGGTCCAGCCGTTGTGATAATCGCTGGCGGTCACAATCGGACAGATGCCTGCCAGATGCGGCGGATGCGCGATGGCTGCGAGCATTTGCGTCGCTCCCACATAAGAGCCGCCGAACATTCCGACTCTCCCGTCCGAATACGGCTGGGCGGCGATCCACTCGATAGTGTCGTAGCCATCCTGCGATTCGTGGAGAAAGGGGTACCACTCGCCATCGGAGGTATAGCGACCGCGCACATCCTGCAAAAAGACAACATAACCGCGCGCTGCGGCTCGTTGGGCAAAATCCACGTCATAGCCCCAGGTGGCGCGGCGGTAAGGAGTACGCTGAAGGAGAACCGGGAATTTTCCTTCGGCGTCGGGCCGAAAGATGTCGCCGCGAAGGATGACGCCATCGCGCATTTTAACGGAGACGCCACGCTCGACCTTGACAGGATAATTTTCGGCAGCGAAAAGGGCAGCAGCTAAAAATAGAAGAACCCACCCAAATGCTAACGTCCTCGGCTTCATGGTAAAGGTTTACGCCTACCAATCATAAAAACAGTCGCACCGTTCGCTTGACTGGACTCTCTTCTTGGATTTGAAAAGAACAGAAATATACCATCGCGTTCACGCACAGGCGTAAAGAGATTTCTGTCGTGAGCACCACTCCGAGAGCTATCCCGGGTCACGGGGCAAGGTTTTTCTATGATCATTTTGGATTGCCTGCGACAATTGCACGCCAGGGTTTTGCGTATCGTTCGGCTAGTGGCGATGGTGCGTCTGGCTCAGCGACGAAAGACGAACCCCATGACTGTCGCGGGACAACCGTACTTCACCAAGATGTCCCAAGCCAAAGAGAGCTTTGTGGTTAGTGATCTCGTGAATGCCCTCGATAGTTCCTCGCAAGGTACTCGCGCAACCTGTCCACTCCGGAGCTCTGTAATACCTCTAGTAGGGCCTGTGGCTTTGCGTAATGCCCGGCCACGTATCGGTTCGAAATGGCGTTGCCGGAAGTCCAGCGCCGTTGAAAAGCGTCGCCGCAGGATTGGATTGCCATGCGTAGCGAACCTCTTTTGGGCTCGGAACCGAAGGAGATGAGACGACCACGGTGTCGCCCTCGATGTGACCATCCGCCCAATACCACTTCCGGTCGTCTCCGGCGATTGAAAACTCCTCCAACTTATCTCCGTGTGCGATCAGGCCTCCGTCTGCGTGCGCGAAGTGCAGCCGGATCGAGTCGGGGAGGCGTTCGACGGACGCGAGAGTTGGCCCAGAGTCGACCACCTTCTTGCCATAGTGTTGCGCCAAGGCGCAGAGCGCGAGACGCTCGCCCACCGGACGTTACGTTTGTCCTTTAGTCAGAACAAGATTCCCGAACTTCCGGAGAAGTCGGCGACGGTGGTTTAACTCGCGCAATACCGCGAAAAGATTGAAGTCTAAAACTACGCCGCGTTGAACGGCGGAATCTTCGTACAATAATCGAACAATGAAATCCACGACGGTTTTCAAAGATCGGTATGCGGTCGTGCGCCTGCTGCTGGCAGTCGCGACGCTGGTTTCGGTTGTGTTCGCGTACCAGGCGAGTTCGATCCCTTCCTCGCGGCTCATCAATCCGGCGGACTTGGTCAAGGCGCTGCAAACGTCTGGAGGTCAAAAGCCACTGATGATCCAGGTTGGCTCGCATGTTCTTTACTCGCAGGCGCACATTCCGGGCTCGGAGTACATCGGTCCGGCGGCGAGTGCCACGGGAATCGAGCAGCTCCGGAAGCGCTTGGCGTCCCTGCCCAAGAACACATACATCGTCCTTTATTGTGGGTGCTGCCCCTGGGATCACTGCCCGAACCTCAAGCCAGCCGACGGCGTGCTGCAGGCGCTAGGCTTTACCAATGTGAAAGTCCTCTACATCGCTAATAATTTTGGGACCGACTGGGTGGACAAGGGCTATCCGGTCGCCAAGGGCGACTGATCCGATACTCCGTGAAGAGAAAATTATTCCTCAGCCTCCTCGTGCTGGCCATCTGTGGCGGAGTGTTTCTGGTTGCCCGCCCGAAATTCCGAGCACGACAGATTGGCTCAGTGGATCGGGCCCTCGCGCCCGACTTCACTTTAACGGACTTGAGTGGCAGGCCGTTGACGCTTTCCAGTTATCGCGGGAAGGTGATTCTTCTCGATTTTTGGGCGACATGGTGCGATCCGTGCCGTGACGAGATCCCTCGCTTCAATGTTTTGCAGGACAAATATCGCGGCCGGGGATTGCAGATCATCGGCGTCTCCATGGACGACTCTCCCAACCCGGTGCGCGATTTTCAGCAGCAGTTCAAGATGAACTATCCGGTTGTGATGGGCAGCGCGAGGATCGGCGAACTTTATGGTGGGATTCTGGGACTGCCGGTCGCCGTCCTCATTGGACCGGACGGACGAATTTATTCCAAGCATTTCGGCGCGACGGATACAGCTGTGCTCGAAAAAGAGATCGTGACCCTGCTCCCAACAGCACCGGTGTCGTAACAAAGAAGACGAAGGTCGAACGGGAAGCCTGCTATCGAGCCCGACCCGCTCCTGGACAAAAGAACACGGGCCCGGCGCTGCTGAGTTTGATGGCGAGAGCGATCGGAATCGTGATCGGAAGCGTAAATAACAGGAACAGCGCCGAAAAGGCGATGTCGAAAATCCGCTTCTGCACGAGGTAGGAGCCGCTTTCCGCCAGCGTCGGCTGGAGATCCAGCATGCAGATTCCGCCCAGGTCGATGAGGCGGCTGCGGACACCCACGTTTTCTCCCAGATCAATCACGACACGCGTGGGCACGCTCGCATAGGAACACTTCTTTGGCGATTCGAGACATTGGACGGTGTCGTACCAGCCATTCCAGCTCAGAATGATGCAGCATACTTGCGGACACTCAGCCAAAGGCTGGTTGACGATCGGATGCGCGGTCGCGGAGTCGGCAGCCGACTGCGCGTTCGTAAGGGTGCTCATGCTCACAGTCCTTCGCGTTTACCCATTCTGCCAAGCAAGCCGTCCCAGGTTCCGAGCAAAAAGCGGCGAAACTTTATTGAGCGGTCCGCTTCGCCGAGCAGGCATTTGACTTCTCCCTGGTTGATTCCCACAGGGAGAGGAAAGCCCAGCGGGGGAAGACGGTGACGTATTTGCGGAAGACGACGATGCGATTTCGTGACAGGTAGTAGCGGCGCATCGTGGAGTGATGGGTTGGGCGGAAGGTGAAGCCCAGAATCGTGCGCACCTGGGAATCGCCAGTAGCATGCGCCAGTACGGCGTGTGAGTCTGCGATCAGATAGCCCGCAGCACGAATACGAAAACAGTATTCGGTGTCGACGCAATCAATGAAGTACTCGGAAGCAAACCACCCTATTTTGTCGAACGCCCAAAACAGGTATAAGTGCCCCAGACGTCATGGAGGTTATCGGCCCGCCGTCTTTAGCACGACGCACATGCGACTCAAGCCCAGTCTTTGGATCACGATACCTGGGATCAATTGCAGCCAGCTTGTCGCGATGCGGATGAACGGATGCTGCAGCAGGGGATTCAGCTGCTTGACCGTTTTGCTCAGGACGATCGCGTCCGCGTGCTCCAGCCCACAAGGAACATGCAGATCAACAGAACGAGACGGAACGGGATACCCGGTTCGTGGAACTGGGCAGGTACCTGTGCGAGGTACGGGCGGGGCAGTACTGGAGAGTAGAAAAACTGAAGTCGTTCGATGAGTTCCTGGAGCGGCGGTTCCCGGAATCGAGAAGGAAGGCGTACTACTTGATGTCTATCCACGAGCACCTGCCGCCGCAGGCGAGGACGGATTTGAAGGAAATCGGCTGGACGAAAGGGAGGGAGTTGGCAAAATTGGCGCGGGCGGAGGGTCAGAGCTTCGATTGTGCACCCTGGGTGCACAAAGCCCGCTCAATGCCGAGAGAAGAGTTCGCGCGAGAGGTGGAAAAGAAACTGACAGGACGCGAGACCGCGCCCCACGAGATCATTTACTTCAAACTCTACAAGAGCCAGATTCCGGTGGTCGAACAGGCTCTGGAGACCGCCGCCCTGATGCTGGGGACGCATAAATCTCGCGGCTCCTGCCTGGAGATGATCTGTGCAGATTTCCCGGCTGGCGCGAATCTTGAAAACGGGAATCCCGAGATCCTGCCTGATCACGAGCGCCAAGCCTTCTTCGAGCAGGTTAGCGGAAAAGCATCATGAAGCGCGTCAAACCGAAAAGGCCAGGTATCAAGTTGTCGCCCGAGGCATACCAAAACCTGGGGCTTCATGTCCTTGCGCGACCCCACGTGCTAGGTGAGGGGCGGGGGAGTCTTCCCCAGTGCTTGAAGAAGTATATTCCAGGCAAAGACCGGATTGTCTCTCAAGTACCGCGGCCCAAGGCGACGAGGTTCGCTCAGCATCCGAAAGAACCATTCCAGACCCGCACGCATCATCCACCGGGGTGCCTGGGGCTTGACCCCGGCGTGAAAATCGAAACCTGCCCCAACTCCAATCAGTACAGGAGCAATGACCTTCCGAAGGTGAGAAGCCGCCCAATATTCTTCCTTTGCCGCTCCAAGGCCGATCCACACGATATCGGGGCAGGCCGCGTTAATCATGTCGATGATCTGCGAGTCTTCATTCTCTGTGAGGGGCCTGAACGGCGGAGCGTAACTGCCTACGATCTCGATTCCGGGAAAGCGCTCTCGAAGTCGCACGGCTAACTTCTCCACTACCTCTGGTGGCCATCCACCGTAAAGGAAATGACGATAACCGCGACTCACTGACCGCTGACAGACCGCTAGCATGAGATCTGGACCATAAACTCGCTCGACTTGGCGATGGCCCATTAATCGGCTGATCCAGACAATCGGCATCCCGTCAGGCGTAACCATTCCGGCCTGGTTGTAGATTTGACGCAGCCCTTCATGCCGCAAACACTCGACGATGCAATGTGCCGGAACAGCGATGACGTAGTTGGGCGCGCGTTGCTCGATCCAGGATTGGATTTTTGCAACAGCCATGTCCATATTAACGGTGCTCACGCCAACGCCTAGGATGTTTGCTCTATCCATCAGATCGCTTCACCTCCGCCAGCCATTTGACCTTCTGCCGCTCCTGCGATTTCGCTTGTGGAAGCAGACTCCACCGCACGTACCACGCTCACCAACATCTCGCCGGACCCCAGGCGGACGTAGTTGACTCCCTTCACCCCGTCTAAAAAACCAAGCTCGCGCCAACAATCGACTACTGTTCTAGGCACAGGGTAACGAGCCCACCTCGCCCTCTCGATCTTCGCAAATTCAGGCCAAGGTGTCGCGATTACCACCACGTCAGCCTTCGCAATGCACTCCATCGCGGTTGGGGCAACTTCTATTCTGCTTCTCAGGCCACCGTTTGACTTGTGAACCACTGCAGGATCGAACGCGATCACCGACAGTCCCCGAGATGTCAACTCCTCGGCCAATATACGTCCTGGTGCCTGCTCCACAACATCGGTATAAGGTTTATACGTCATGCCCAAGATCCCTGCTGTTCCACAATCGGATAAACACCTCTGTACTAGATCGGCCAACCATTGAATCTGCGCTCTGTTGAAGTAATCGGTTGCCTGAGCGATGTCGGCCGGAGCCTCGACGCGACGCGCCAGAGATACCAGCGCAAGGTTGTCGCGAGGAAAACATGGGCCGCCATAGCTGATCGCTCCCTTGAGATACTTGGGACCAATGCGGCTGTCCATGCCCAGCGCGCCAGTCACAGCATCTACGCTCGAGCCGGGCACCCGTTCGCAGATCCGCGCAAGCATATTGGCAAAGCTGATCTTTGTTGTGACGAAGGTGTTGACCGCGAGTTTGGCGATTTCTGCGTCGACGAAGCTGAGCCTCGCTGTCGGCGGTAGTTTAACGCACAGTTGCTGGTAGACGCCCTCCAAGATCTTGCCAGAGCGCTCGTCAGATTCACCGATAAGTACGAAATCCGGGTTCAGAAAATCTCGAATGACACTCCCCAGCGCGATGAATTCCGGGTTGTAGCAGAGTCCAAACCCGTGACCGGCACGCATCCCGCTGGCTTGTTCCAGAATCGCGCGAACCTCGCCGCCAGTGCTACCAGGCATCACCGTGCTAGTGAGGGCAACGATATGAAACCCAGGTTTGTTGCGCAATGCCGAGCCTATTTTCTTGCATGCGGACAAAACAAAACGGAGAGAGAAGCCACCGTCCGGCTCACTCGGTGTCGCCACTACGACAAAGGTTATGGTCGTTGCCAAAACGGCTGTTTCAATATCCTGGGTCGCTTTTAACCTACCTTTTCCGCAGGCCAGCATTTCTGCAAGCCGAGGCTCGAAAACCGGAGGTTCACCCCTGTTGACGGCGTCCACCTTGCGCGCATCCACATCAACAGCGATGACATCGAATCCCTTAGCCGCAAAGCAAGCGGCCATGGGCGCTCCGAGTTTTCCTAACCCGACGACGGAAATTTTCTCATTCATAGAGGCTCCTGTGGACTCCGATACGCAACCTGAAGTGCTGTCACCTGCCGCAAACCCTGGAGCTGCCTTGCGCTAGCCAAGCTGTGAGATCAATCTAGGTGCAAAGGAGTCGACCATACGACGAGTGTACGAGCGTATGGCGTGGGGCCTGACGCGATGATCAACAAGGCATGATCCGTCTGCAAGATCCAACGCTCAATACGCGCGTATGAGCGCGATTTCTTCGGGTGAAAGCTGGCCAATGTCAACCGATAGAATAAGTGGGCAATTGAGACCTTTCCACAATCTCAGTTGCTCACGTTCCTGTTGTATCGTCATTGGGTCATCAGACCATGCCGGACAATCGCTCAACGGTATATAAGGGCCGAGACAGTATCTCTTAATGCCCGTCAGCAAGTAATCAGGGTCGTTGTAATGGCCTGGGGAAGAGAAATCCGACAAGGTGGCCACGTGTGCTGCGACCGCCTGAACCCGGTGGAACGCCGTCATTCCGTTGGGCCATCCCTGAATCCATCCCAGATCATGGTCGGTTCGCCACATGATTCCCCCGGCTTGTGCCCCCCATTCCCAGACGTTTCCGTCTCCAATCTCAGAAATGCTGAGCACAATTGGTCTTCCACTTCTATCCAGCGCGTCACGCATTTTTCTATAGACTGCCTCTTTGGGGGGACCCACGGCGTACAAACTACACCAGTCGTACTTAAGAAAATCGACGCCCCAGGAAGCATAGGTGTTGGCGTCCTGTTGCTCGTATCCCTCGCTGCCCGGAAGATTGTCGCACGTGAGCGGTCCAGGTGAGCTGTAAATTCCAAACTTGAACCCCATAGCATGCAGGTAATCGCCTAGCGCTTTCATGTCCGGGAAATTGCGATTTGGGTGGATATTCCCCTCCGCATCTCGATAGCCTTCCCAGCCGCCGTCCACGTTGACGTAAACGTATCCGGCGTCACGCAATCGGGTCGACACCAATAAGTCGGCCTGATGACGCACTCCTGCATCGGACACGTTCTCATAGAACGCGTACCAACTCGACCATCCTTTCAGTGGAGTTTGTCTGGACGCGCAACCGTAATTGACGGATGAGACTGCCACTAGAGCCCAAAGTGTCAACGCGCAGTACGATCGCTCAGCGAGGACACATCGCGAGCGGTTGCGCATGGTGCAAGGGGAAGCAGGTGAGCGCGTTTTGAGTTTGCCAATTGCTCTCAATATAAAGTCCTTGAGGAAGGCGGGGACGTGATGCTTGGGGTCATTCCAACTTAACCGCGACTCTGCCCGTGTAGTCGACGCGCGAGAGCAGAATCGGTATTTTGTTTTTTGCAAAATATTCATCTACGGCTTTTCGTGCACCTTGCCAGTGCCCGTAGTCGTCGACGATGAGAACTCCGTGCTTTGAAAGCCGCGGGAACAGGTGCTCTAATTCGTGTTTCGTCGACTCATACCAATCCGTATCCAAGCGCAAAAGAGCGATGGATTCGGGCGCGTGAAGGGGAATCGTGTCCTCGACTCTGCCTTTCACAAGATGGACCAAGGCGGGGTTATAGCCTGTGGAATTCATTGCGAGCTGAACGTCCTCCAGAGTTGCCCGGCAAAAATCTGACCTGTCCGGACCAGTCTGACGTTTTCGAAAGAACGTGTCCGCGTAGTTGCCCTTCAGATCAATATCTTCTTCAGTGGGTCTGGGCATTCCTTCGAACGTATCGAAAAGATGGAGTTCTCGCAATGCATCGCCTGCCTTTTGCAGAGCAAGGGCGACGGCCATCATGCTGCCTCCCCTCCACACGCCACACTCTACGATGTTCCCCGGTATCCGATTTTGCACAATGAATTGGATCGATTCGACTAGGGCGCTGACGCGCTCTGGCGATGTCATCGTATGGTGCTGGATCAACCGGACGATAGACCAGAGTTCGTCTGAGAAGTCGGGAGGCCGCAGTAAATGAAGTGTTCCTGACACGTAATGGCGCGGGTTGTGACCGAATCGGTAGGAGAGTACTCGAGCGAGGTCTCTCATAGTCTCACCACGCAATCCACGGAAGGTGCTTGGACGCAAAGGGCTTGGCGCAGCACTCCTACCACACTCTCGGTGAATTTGTCAGCCGTGTGGCGCTGCAAGAATCTACTCTGATTATTTTGCCCCATGCTTTTCCTAAGAGACTCATTGTTGAGCAACTGCAGGAGTTTTGCTGCTATGTCAACCGGATCCTGCTTACTGACGTATACCGCACCATCCTCGCCCAAAATGTCCGGGATCGTGGCATGACGGGTTGTGAGCACTGGAAGGCCCGCTGCCATCGCCTCGATGATCGCAACCGGTTGACCCTCGAGCGGATACCAGGTCGGAAAGGCGAAGATGTCGCTTTCTTGGAAGATTCGGATCTTTTCGTCGCCGGACCGGGGTCCTAGGAAGTTGACGCAGGAATCGAGCGAGTGTTGTTTCACCCATTCCATTGCCCGCTCACCTTCAGGAAAGGATGTGTCGCCCACAAAGACAAATCGAACGTCGCTCGTCTTCTCAAGGATATGGGGAACAGAACGCAGCAGATCAAAAAAGCCCTTGGACTCAACCAGCCCTCCCAAAAAAAGAACGGTCTTGGGCCTCGCGCCACGAGCGGAATGATGTCGATTCTTGCATGCTTCGTAAATGGTGGGAGGGATGCCATTGTATACAACGCGAACGCGGTCTCCTTCGACAAGATTGGCGAATTTCCCACGAAAGTTATCGCTGAGAACAATGGCCCGAGCAGCTCGTCCGAAACAAAAACGCATCAGCCACTGAAACACAGCACCGCGCTCCGCGTAAAGGGTGTCGAGATAGCCTCCGTGAAGATGAAGTACCAGAGGGATTCCTCGTAGCCGACTCGGCAAAAGGAAAAGGCTGTCCCGCACGAAACCCAGCCGGCTCTCTGAGACCGGCATATAGACTAGCGCCGGCCGTTTGCGCAAGAGAAGCCACTGAAATCGCGCTCCGTGGTAGAGTGCCAGCCCTACATTATGAAGCTCCAAGCGACCCACGTTGGCAAGCGTCCGCCTGTCCGCTGTGTCCAGATGAACGACATCGAAGGATTGCTTCAAGCCTGATTGCAGTAAAACCTCTGTGAGTACACTGATCCCATGGGCTGGGGGGGGCGTTGGGCCGACGATCAGTACCGTCTCGAGACATTTTATTGATCTGTTTGGTGATGAGATTGGCATGCAGAGGCTGGCTGGCGAAAGCTTATGTGCAGAAATTTTGTCGCGGCATGTTGGCTGTGTTACTTTCCACGTCTTGGAGGAACAGAACCGATATGAGCGGCTCGATTTATAGTGACGGCAGCTACTTGAAATCGAACCCTGGTTGGCACGTCGAGGACTCCCCTTGGAAAGCCCAGCAAGTCTTGAGGATGCTTCAGCGACACGACATTCACCCTGGTACGGTTGCTGAAATCGGCTGTGGCGCCGGCGAGATTCTGAGACAGCTATCTCTGAATCTGACGGGTGCCGCGTTTTCAGGGTTTGACATTTCCGCAGACGCGATCACTTTGGCACGAGCGCGAGAGAGCGACCGAATCCGGTTCTTCAACATCGACCTCTGCGCCAGCCCCGACCACTTTGATGTTTTACTGGTAATGGACGTAGTTGAACACGTTGAGGATTGCTTTGGCCTCCTCCGATCCATTCGGGAAAAAGCGGAATATAAAATCATCCATATTCCTCTCGATATGAGCGTTTCACTTCTCGTTCGGAACCGACTCATGGACGTACGCAAGAGTGTCGGACACATCCACTATTTCAGTAAGCACACTGCCCTTGCCTTGCTTGAAGATACCGGATACGAGGTACTCGACTATTTCTACACGCCCGCTTACCAAATCGCTCCAAAAGACCCTGTACACCTCGTCATGGCGGCTGTGCGCTCGCTCACAATGAAGGTCGCTGCGGATCTTACTTCCGTGATGCTCGGCGGTTGTCCGCTCTTAGTCTTGGCGAAGTAACCGATCTCAACGATTCCACCACGGGAATGTGTCCTGGTCGCCAACCCAAGAACTGCCGTCCTCAAGGCGTCGCTGCTAGGCTCCCAACACCGCTACACCAAGCAAGCTCTGCTTCGATTGTTCCTCCGCAACCGCTGAATACGATGGCTGCGCCCGTGAAACCCAGTCCATAAACGCAGAGTTTCCCTGTACATCGTCAGCGACCACAACGGCTTGAGGGCCAAGGAAAGGAGTCATGATCTCGAACTCGTGATGCATGTTGCGATACGTGTGCAAACTGTCATGCAAGAAGAAATCGATCTGACGGAGTTCTCGTACAAGACCGGGAAGCAAGTCCACACTCCGACCGCGGTGCAATCGCCAATAGGAACGAAGTTGCTCCGGAACAAGTCTGCCAACAAATTCATCCCCTGATCTACCTAAAGGGGGAAAATCAATGCTATGCAGGCAGCCATTGCCGTTGACCCGGATAGCCTGTAGGAGGAAAGCCGAAGTTACTCCATAGCAAACACCCGTTTCAACAACCGATGACGGTCGTGTGACCCGCACCAGCATGTAACACAATCGCCCGAGGCCAAAGTCTCCGTTGTGGAACAACGAAAAAGGGGCATCCGGCGGCAAGGCGTGAATACCGCACGACACTTCCCTTTCGACTACGCTCAGCTCCTCTTCGCGGAGGACAGCTTCTACATCCGCTCCAAGAAGAGCAGCGAGGTGTTGGAGCAGAAGCTCCCAGCTTTGCGTTTTATATCGGGGACGGTCATCCCGGCAAAACTCCACTCGAGAATCCACCATAGCAGCTACCCGACAATAGAATTCGCGCGGCTTCTGCGGAAGAAGAGCGAACAACCGTAAGAGTTTGGACGATTTCGAGGAGAGGTAGTTCATTTAACCGGTCGCAACCTTCGGCATCGTGACCGCTGCAGGGGCAGACATCATTCTCAACCCGATCCCGATGGTCAACCAGAAAATCGACGCGAGGAAAGGGCTCTCCAGCAATAGATTCAAAACGCCGAAAAAACACATCAACAACTGCCCTATCAGGAGAGCATAAAGGACCACGCCTTCCGACGCCGAGTGCAAGCGACGGAGATTGATCCAGCCGCTCCATTGAAAGCCCGCCAGCAACAAGATCAGCGGCGTAAGTCCGAGTACGCCCATTTTGTATAGGACCGTCAAATAGGTGTTGTGGGGGCGCGCATCAGACTCATCGAGATCGAACTTGAAGGGGATGCCGTACGCCTCGCCGAGAACGGGACTCTCGGTGAACCGCTGAAAGGCCTCGAACCAGGCCATCAATCGAAAAGTGGCGTTGGGGTCGTCGGAGTAGTTCAGAGTACCGGATACAAGCTCGGTCTCAGCTCGATCCACGAAGCTAGACCCTGTTCTCGTCTGGGCTGCTGCCCACACTAATGCGAACAACACAACCGTCACTCCCGCCAAGAGGCGAAGGCTCCGGACGCTGATCCGCAGCTTGCCGGATGAGCTGGCAATCATCACTATCAACATGGCGAGCACTAGTTCAACGAAGATCGTGCGGGCGTTGATCAAAAGAATCCCTACGAGAAGGAGGGCAGCGAGCAACCAGCCCAGCATGGGTCGAATCATCCGATAGATTGTCAAAATGACGGTACCAACAGAAGATACAAGAAGGAAAACGCCATAAGGGATGTAGCGCCGCTGGCCGGGTTGAGCAAGAAACCAAGCCAGCCCGTTGAGGGTGGCGAATATCGACCCAAGAGTCAAGGCAATGAAAAACCGGCGCACTCCATTCCAGGTCGTGACCACGTGGAACCCAACAAATGTGAAAAGCGCGTACACAACGATCGCTGCATCCCTGGCTACCAGGGTGAGTTCCTCGTGCCCAGCCATACCACGCGCAACGCTAACTACCCCGACTGCCACGTATGCCAAAATCAGTCTGCTCCACCAGCGATCGAATAGGAGGAAACGTATCCCCAGGCCTCGCAAGAGACTCCAAAGAAAGACGGCTAGGACAATATCCGTAATAAACAAAGGAAGACCCGGCAATCGGATATATGCGAAGTCCTTCGAATAAGCGACTGTGTCAAGAACGAACCACAGCAGAATCGCCTCGCCGCGAGGAGCTCCAGTTTTTTTGGCATAGAAATAACACAACGGAAGGGAGACCCCAGCAAAAATGTAGGCGGCCCAGAAAGATTCATACTGGAGAGCCGGTGTGGGCGCCGCTGTCCCCTCATCGGGCATTGGATCACGGGTGCAACCGTCCGTCATTACGATGACGCCGCCGAAGATCAGCAAGACGAGCAACCAAAAGTTCATCCACGGGATCCCCCCCCGCGAGGTGTCCTGCCCAGCGCCCGCCAGATTCGTGCGGAGCGATAATCCGCTGCCGGGATTCGTGGGGAATGCGAGCATCAGAAACTCGTGTCCTGTGCGCGGCGATGGTAAAGCCACGCGAGCGAGATGGCTGCTACGCAACTCGATACCAGCATGCCGGCTACTGCACCGACGACGCCTAGCATGTGAGCCAGGGGGAGACCAATACACAGCGTAGACAAACTGGCTGCCACATACGCCCAAAAAACGGAGTCTGGTCGCTCGACAGCGCGAAGCCCCGCCCCGAGTACCATGATGACCCCGCCAGTGATCGGTATCGTCCCCACAAGTAACACTGGGACTCCAGAATACTCCCGATAGTTGCCGTTATAGAACGCCTGGAACAACGCCGAACGGAACCAAAACAATACAGCCGTATAAGCTATTGACACGGGCACGAGCAAGGCGACGAGGGCTCTCATAGTTCGACTCATGCCAGCAATCCCGGATCGGTCGCGGTGCCGGACCAATGTGGGAATCAGGACGGCAGATAGCGCCGCCAGCGTATGTAGAACGGGATTGATTAAATTGATCAGAGCCCGGAGAGCCGCGCTCCCCTCCAGCCCGGACATCGCAGGAAGAATGGCGTAATAGATATTGTCGGGAAACCACGCAACCACCGCCGAGGCCACAGCCCACTTTCCGTAGCGCCAATGATCTCCGGTGACTGCCCGTAAAGTCAGACCATGAGGTGTGAGCGGCCAGTGGAAACCCAGTCGGACGAGCAGGTACGCGGCGGAGACCAGCCCTGCCAACCCCATTCCGAGAAAGGCCGTGACCGGCGTTAGCTGATTGCTTTTCCGCAGGAGGAATAGCACACCGATCAGTATGCAAAAATAAAAGGCGCCTCCAGCAGCGGCGCCCCCTGGATGCAGTCGAGCGTAGAAACCCGCTCGCCCGAGCCAAGTCAGCAGAACAAAAGGGGCAGCCACGGCGAGGGCAACAAACGCTTGTTGGACGCTGGCCGAGTACAACCGGCCAAGCAAGAACGAGACTGCGAACATGGAGACACTAACCGCGGCTAGCATCACCAGGTTGCAACGTATTAGAAGTGCGAGGTAGCTCTGAAAACTGTCCGCGTAGCGGCTCGAACCAAAAACAATCATCGGTTCATAAATACACGCGGAATAGAGCATTGAGAAAAGCAGAAAGCAGGCAAATGCTAGAGCGAAGGCTCCATACTGCGCCGATGAGAGCCAGCGGGCCAGGAAAACATTAACCAAGAAATGCGAGCCCGCAAACAGGGCCTGTCCCAGCACGGCAAGGCCGGCCTTAGAGGACACCGAAAGAACGCGGATGGCAGTCCAGCTTTGTTCGCAAGACTCGATAGCGACTAGATCCTGGCTGGCCACTATTGTAGCTTGGCCCAAATCTGTCCCTGAAGATGGTTCGCCCCGGACTCCACCTTGGCCCGACATCAGGGAACTAGCATCCTTGACGCGATGCACGATTGACAAATCAAAAACATGGCTAGTTCGAGGCTACCGGTTTCTCTCACGACCGACGGATCCTGCGCATCCATACACCCATTCTTCGCTCAGCGCTTTGCCAAACGCTCACCGCCAGTCGCTTGCCCGGATCGACATCATCCACCCGCTGCCAATGTGCTGCGCCTAGGATCCAGGCACATGTGCCTGCCAGGGAGATGCAAGTCAGCACGGAGATGACTAGCCATCTTTGTGGAAACGACTTCTTCTCCGGCACGTAGGCCGGATCAACCACATTTACTGTCGGTACCTCCTTCGCCTCCTGGATGCGCGCCAACTCATACCGCTGACTCAGCAGTTCGAACACCGTCTCCTGGACCTTCAGCCGTCGATAGAGATCCGCCCACTGCACGCCCAAAAGTGGCAATTTGCGAATGGAAGGGAATTGCTGATCTGTTTGTGTCGCGCCTGGGAGAAGCGAGGCATCCGTCCCGCCCATCTTTTCCGACTCCCGCTTGAGTTCATCGACGCGGGCCTGCATGGCCCGCACACGTACATTGTTAGGAGTATAGATCTGCCGCAGTGACTCGAGTTCTGATTGAGCAGCAACAATCTGGCCTTCGAGGACTGCCGCTGATTCGACCATGGCCTTTGTCTGCTCTTTGATATCTAGGGCTGTATTCTTGCTGGCGAATTCACTGAATTGTCGCTCCGCGTCCTCTAGATCCTCCTTTACCGACGTGAGGCGCTGTTCGATAAAAATGCGCTCTCGACGCGCTGAGAAGGTACTGACGTGCGCCAGCAGTCCGTCGAGTTCCTCAACGTAGGCCTTCGCCATATCGCGAGCCTGCTGGGGACTCGATGCCCGTACTGTCACAGAGATGACACCGCTTTTGCGGTCCTCCGAGATTTGCGTGTGGTCATCCAGAGTATTTCTGGCGTCGTCTTCGTAGCGGTCCCAAAATCTTCCTCGCAGGTGAAACTTGTCCACGATGTGGGTCTGTACGGTCCGACTATGTAGTAGATCCACGAACAGGGCGCCGTTGTTCTTCATGCCCAGGGCGCTCCCGGCGATCGAGGCCAGCCCAGCAGGCACTTTCCCAGACCCGGACCCGGACCCGGCACCGGACGCCGACAGAGCAGCCAATATCATGCCACTGTCACCCAACGAGTCAGGGGGCATGAGTCGAACTGTCGAATCGTATCTAGTAGGAATCAAGAAAGCTATGACCGTACTGATAATCAGCGCTCTGACAGCCACCCTGTATAAAAGTGCTCGACGCTCCCAAATGAGCGTCAACATCTCCACAGTGTCCAACGAGTCAGTCGCTGTTCGCCGTGCAACGTCTGCCGCAGATTCGAAACTATTTGCGCGCGACAGGAGTTCGGGTTCCGCAATTGCGTCCTCTTCGCGCACAACGACTTTGTGTCTCAGACTGTCCATAATCCTTTCTCGACCATCCACCTACGGCCTTTAGTCGGGCCAGAAAATGCCCCATGTCCCAAGCGCAATTGGCTCGAGCTTAGGGGCGGCCACGTTCCGATCCTTCCAACGCGCCGCGCACCCTTGAACTCAGATGCCACGCATTGCAAAAACGGAAGTATGCAGCAATATCGCCAGATCCATAAAGAAGTTGCAGTGGCGGATATAGTAGAGATCGTACTCAATGTTTTCGTGTATGAGAAAAGCTCGGTCCCCACTCAATTGCCACAAACCCGTTATCCCCGGCTTCACTTGCAGTCTTTGCCTCTCAGCTGGAGTATATCGCTCTACGATAAAAGGCATCTCGGGCCGTGGGCCTACCAGCGACATGCTTCCTTGCATAACATTCAGAAGCTGGGGTAGCTCGTCGAGACTTGTTCTGCGTAGAAACCTCCCCGCTCTAGTGATCCGGGCGTCGTCGGCAGACAGCGGCGAATATTCGTATGGGGAGGCAGCTGTGTGCATGGTACGAAACTTGTACATCCAGAAACGTCTTCCTCCCTGCCCCACGCGCTCTTGCCGGAATGAAACTGGGCCGGGTGAATCTAGCTTGATGATCAGGGCCAACAGCAGAAAGATTGGTGCGCCTAGCGCGATGAGAGCGAGTGATCCAAAGAAATCGAAAAATCGTTTCAGAATATCGTATCCGCCCCAACGACTCGATTTTCCGAAGGACGCAAGAAGGACGCCGTCAATGTCCTGATAATCAATCCACGGATCAGTCGGCAAAAGGTGGCCCGGCACAAACGAGACTCTAGCGTTCGCACCCAGCGTCCCCTGTATCGTGTCGGTGAATTTCTGAGGTTCGATCGAAGGAATCGCCACTATTACCAGATCAATCCCGTGCTGCCTTACCAGTTCAACGTCCAGTGGCCCACGAACAATGGGTGCAGAACGACGGCGCTCGTATCCCATCTCGAAGACTATGCTACCGACCTTGGCGGCATCATCGTCCACGAAAGCAACCGGATCGAGCCCCAGCTTGGGAGACCGTTTCAGGGCTGAGAAAACACGCCGGCCAGTACGGCCCGAGCCATAAATCAGCACCTTCTCAATGCCATATCCACGGGAATGAAGTGCGCGTATTAGGAAGTACATCGACGTCTTCTGAACGAACAGAGCGAGGGGAACTAGAGTCAAACATAGAACCAGTAGCCAGCGCGAGAAGAGGTTACTGGTAAGGAAGCTTACCGCAAGCGTTATCAGAAACGCCTCGGCGGAAACTCGCAGCACCTGCTCGGTCTCTTTCACTCGGAGCAAGCTGTTACCGCGCCGATAGGCGCCAGCTCGGTCAAGCATCAAAACCATGACAGCTGCGAGCGCCGAGGCCAGACCAAAAATAGTTCTGGCGGGGTAGTGGATATGTTTCCCAAGAGAAAGGGAGTCGTAAATCAAATACCCTACCACCACCGCAATCGTGACGGTGAGGAGATCCGTCGTCACCTCACAGAATACAACTGCGCGCCGGAAACGCGCAGCTGCTCCCTGGTTCGAAACCGGCTCTACCAAGCGCAGATCTACGGCGAGTGGCTTAGCCGGGGTGTCTCGGGGCGGAGCAGGAGTGACAGCCCTGTTTTTCACTTTCGAATGCTCCAGTGGGAGTAAAAGACCAGCTGAACTGAAGCGGTAGTATCCGTTTGAGCAACTGCGGAAAGAACGGGAAACCTCCACTGCTCGTACTGCACGAATGCAGACAGACCAACGCTTGGAGACAACATGAATTCAGCTCGGGCAGAAAAGTCAACGGATCTTCCGCCGCCGATGAAGTCCTTCGATACTTGTTGCAGGCGATAACCCAACTCCGAGGCGAAAACGAATAGGTCAGCCATGCTTGTAGGCCATGCCCAGCTCATCCAATCCAGTTCCCCATCAGGTTTCCCTCAGCGCCCAAAGCTTCGTCCAGGGCGCGGACGATTCGTTCGGTGACGGCTGAGGTGGGTTTTCTAATCCAACGGAGGAAGGCATAATGGAAAAGCTTGCCGATCAAAGCTCAGAACTAGAAAACGAGGGGACTTAGTGTGTCCGCCAATGCGGATAAAAGGTGACCTGGACCGAAGCAGTCACATTGGACTTGCCCGTAGCAGCCAGCTTGGGGAAGTTCCATTGCTCATACTGCACCCACCCTGCGATGGAGAGGTCTCGACTCACGAGGGCCTCCCCCTGCAAAGAGTAGTCAACCGCTCGACCTCCTCCGATGAACCCCCTGGAAACTTCCTGATGCCGATAGCCGGCCTCTAGTTTGGTACGTGGAGAAAAGGAATAGGTCAGCCAACCCTGGCCCCCGTGGGCGGCCCGACCGATCCAACTGCCCATCAGGTTGCCCTCGTTGGTGTAGCCGGAGTGATACCGACGGTCTCCGTAGTACACGAATCCGGGCGCAAACTCGGTTGTAAGGGGCTCGTTGAAGCCTTCGGCGCGCAACTCCATCCTTGGCAGTTTCGGGAGTTGCGGCATGTAGAAGCCGGGGTTGACGGTTGCCCGCGCCGAGCCAATGGGCGAAATCTCGTCCACGACCAAGGTATCGGCGTAAATCGTGAGCCAGTCTCGCAGCCGGGGCACGCGATAGCTGAAATCGGCGGAAGAAATGCGTTTGCCTGGATTGGCGTTGTTCGCTGTGGGGCCGGTTTGGTTGTGAACGTAAAACGCTCGGAAGTAATTCCCCCAGGTGAGCGGCAAACCCGGCCCTCGGAGTTGAGCGGTAATACCCATTCCGAATTCAAAATTGGGAGTTGGTTTGAAATTCGCTTTGTACCCGCTCAAAACAGGCTGCGGATTGATGTTGCCCGGCCCAAGCAAAGTGCTGCCATTCAGTTCGAATTCGGTGCCTGCAAGTTGACCCAGGAAATATTCGGCGCGCAGGGGGCCTAGAAGATTCGAGAGCAGCGGAATCTTGAAGGGCGAAACGCTCTCAACTTTCATCATCATCACGGAGTCGGCATTATTACTGAGCAGTAGAGAGCCGGATCGTGTCGGGCCCATCCACAGGCTCTGTTTGCCGAACGAGAGCTGCACGTTGTTTACCGTGAGGGCAACGGAAGCATCGATGATGTGAAGGCGATTCACAGTTCCCGTTGCATTCGAAACGGGAGTGTTGGCATCGGCAGTTGCGATCGCCTGCTGTGTCGCGAGAGGGTAGGCGGGAATTGCCGGAGCGTGCTGGAATTCGGTGCGCACGTAGAACGATAGTGGACCAGCTTCGGCATGAGCGGTCATGCCGGTGACGCTATTGAATCCCTCCCCGTAGGGCCGGCCGTAGTCGTTGATGATCGTTTGTCCGAAGTGGTACCCGTCGGTCAAAGGAGGACCGGAGATGCCGGTCATGCGGGTATAGATGGAGTCAAGGTCGACTCCCTGGTTGGCGGCGCCACCTCTCCGTTCGGACTCCGGCAGGAACTCCGCCGACAGCGCTTGATATATGCCTTGCGCCACCCCGTTCTCAAGCCCTTCCGGAGGCATGTTGTCGCTGGCTTCGTCCACGAGGCGGGCGCACTCCAGGCGAGTCCAAGGCCGCAGTCCGATGAAGGCAGTGTTGACATAGCCCAGTGCTTGCAGCCGTTCGAGCGCGGGATAGACCCAGCTCTCGAGCGGCACATACGGCGAACTCATGAACGACGGTGCGCGACTGCGATCGTCCTCTTGCATGAGTGCACCAGGAGGCTCCCAGGAGCCCCCGTTCAACTGTGGTTCGTGACGCCGGGTATAGACGCTCTGCGCGATCAGGTATCCCAGCGTACTGCCGACGACGACATCCGAGGGAAAGTGCTGGCGAGCGCGAATCCTTGAAAAACTGACGGTGGAAGCCAAGCCGTATGCCAGCAGCTTGGTAAGGGTTCCGGGGTACTCGTGGGCCACAACCCCGGCAACGGCCCAAGCGGCAGCCGCATGCTCGGAAGGAAACGAAGTTCCACCCTTGAAAAATGCTCCACTGCCATCACCCTGATATGGTCGCTGACGACCCAGTGAATACTTGAGGGCCTCGACGGCGACCAGGCTGTTGATCGCAGCTTCCCCCGCCAGGAATCCTGTCTCCCTCCAGTGGGAGTTGTGGGTAGGAAAACTAAAGAGGTAAAGGCCGGCGCCAGCTCCGACCAGGCCTGCCAGTCCTACATCGGAGAGAGTCTTGTAGTGTTTGATCGTGTTTGGGTTGTTCGACAGTGAAGCACTGTATTGGCTGTCAGTTGCGAAGAGAGCGGCGGTAAATCCACCCAGAGGGACCAACCAAGTTGTATCGGAAAGCTTAAGATGCACAGGGCTAGTCCAAATCTGACGTTGGTCCTGGACGAAATCAGTCAGCAACTGGGGAATCGCAGACTTACCGCCCTCGCCAGTCGCCGTGGCCGACGCTGGTGGTGCGGGCGAGCTTGGACTCCCGGCTCCGCCACTCGACTCCTGGCTGGCGGTTGGCCTGCTGCTCACCTCGCTGTCTTGGGGCCACATTTCCTGCACCAGAAAAATGCTCATCAACGCGGGGGCCATGAGGCCGAACAGCAGTCTTGTTTTCATCAGACCTCGGCGCCCAAAAAGCCCTAAGGATGGATATAGGCGACCGTTAAGGCGATGGAGGAGGCTATTTGGGCCGTCTGAATCAGAGTCGTCCAATTTCGGCCGCCGACACGGAGGGCCTTCTCCGGGACGACGATGGAATCTCCCGGTTTCAGCACGGATTTCATCGGATCGCCCGACCAGAACCCAGAATTGTTCTTGGCGGCAAGAACGGATCCGTCCGCCCGAATGACAAACGCGGCGCTCTTGTCGGCGATCTGGGTCATTCCGCCTGCTTGCCTCAGGTACCACTTGGCATCTTTGCCGGGAACATAGCTGACAGCAGTCGGATTGAAGACCTGTCCCTGGACCATCACATAGGTTGCCTTCTTCGGGATGATCAGCCGATCCCCATCCCGTAGGGTGATATCGGAGGGTGAGTTCGCAAATTTTGTCATGTCGGTCGGAACGTGAATCACGACACGGCCGATCGGCGAAGCGGTTTCGAGCTGCTGAAGGGCCGCTTGGGTTTGCGCAATCGCGGTGAGTTTGGCGTTCTTCTGGTCGTTGTCTCCCTCAGGCAGCAAGTTGAGATGTAGCTGCTCTTCTTTGAGGCGCTGGACGAGTTCAGTTTGCGATTTCGTTTCCATCTCACGGACATCACGACGAGCCAGGACCGCGCCGTAGGGATAAGCCTCGGAGGTAAAGCCACCGCTGCGCTGCAGAACTGAACCGAGTCTCTCCCCAGGTTGGATACCGTATGAGGCCGGATGCAGCACTTCGCCCTGGACCGTGACCGATGCTCCCAAATCGCTCCATTGCGGGATTTGCCCGATGCTGAGCACGTCACCGTTGCGGAGAGGCAGGTCTTCGTTCGCGTCGCCGGAGACAGCGGCAGTAAGCTTCACCTCCATGTGCTCGCTGGAACTGTTCGGGGGGCCGCTGGCGGCGAATCGGGTGAGATCCGCTGTCTCAGTGTAGGCGCTTCTCTTGAGTCCGCCCGCTACCCTCACCAGGTCCTCGACGCGCATGTTGGAAGTCAGTGGATAGCGGCCGGGCTTGGCCACTTCGCCCTTAATGTAAACCGTGGGGGGATCCACATTGGCAGGATTGCGGTTTACGATCACGCGATCGCGGGGTTGCAGAAGAACATCGTGTGCAGGATTCCCAGCGAGAGCCTCTCCGAGGTTCACGCTAAAAATCTTCATGGTACCGTTGCTTTCGGTCCGGAATAACTGCACGGAGTCCAGCGCTGCATAGGGCGTAGCCCCGCCGGCTAAATAGACCGCGTCGCGCAGATGTGCTTGACCGGATGTCCGGTATTTTCCAGGAGAACGAACTTCGCCACCCACCCACACGTCGGGCGGCGCCTGGAAATCATAGCGACTGAAGATTCGCACAGTGTCCAGCGGTTGCAAGGTCGGAGCGGACGCGGGGGTGGCCAGAGCGGCGGTGAGATCAAAACTCTCAACAGTCGGGTGAAAATCCGGAGCGTTCAGGCGAACGATCTCACCGTAGTGGGGCGCGGGCTCGGGTAGCAGATCGCCGTATGAAGAAATCAGGTCAGTCAGCTTCATGTTCTTCTTGTAGGAGTAGCGTCCCGGCCGAAGAACATGCCCCTGAAGATAGATGGTGTCTTCGTTGTAAGACGCGATGGGAAAGAGATGCACCTGATCGCCGCCCTGGATCTTGAAACCGTCGAGTTGCTGGTTCACCGCGCTGGTGTCAGCTGTCGACGTCAGGTTGAGCGACAGCATGGTCCGCTTTTCATGGGCTTCGACGCGCTGCACTTCGATATGACGCAGAGCGGCCGTCGGAAGGATTCCCCCAGCTAATTCGAGAACCTCCGACAGAGAGCTCTCATTCCGCAATTCGTACACCGCCGGACGACGGACCATGCCTTCAACGGTTGCCAGTGGTCCGATCGGGGGCACCAGAATCGTATCGCCACTTTGCATGGGCTGGAGATCGGGGCGCACGCCGTGCAGTAGCAAGTCGTAGGCGTCCACTTCCTCGATTAGCTGCTTTCCGCGGTAGTGCTTCAAACTTCGCAAGGACCCACGACTCGTGACTCCACCGGCCATCACCAAAGCGTTCAAGGGAGTTGAAAGCGAACTCACATCGTAGGCGCCCGGCTCCACCACATCGCCAACGACGTAGACACGAATCGTCTTAAGGCGGGAAACAGAAACATCCGCTGAGACATCTCGAAACTGGGTCCGCAAAGCGTGCTGAACTGCGAGTTGCACTTCCCCAAGACTCTTGCCGCTGACCAGCACCGGTCCCACTTCGGGTAGCGACACTCGCCCCGTGCGATCGACAACGCGGACCAGCCTCTGCGAGTAGCCTCCCCAGAGGTCAACAGCTAAACTATCACCGGGGCCAACGACGTAGTCGGGGCCTACGGGCAGATCCATGGGGATTACGCCGGGCTGGTTAGTTGAATTGCGAAAGATTTCCAGGCCGAAGCGCTCTGCAGGCCGTTGCGCGGCAGAAGCCTGCGTGTACATGTCATAGAGTGACGGAATGTCTGCATACGGATTGGCGGGACGGATCATCCTCGCGGAGTCGGCGTTTTCGTCAGACCAATCTGTTTTTGGCTTATTCGGACGTATGGACTCTTTGGAGACATTACTGTGTCCGGACGCAGCACTTGCATCATAACGATCAGCCAGTTCCGGGTTGCTGCGACTTGCCATCAGGTCGGCGATGCTAGGAGACGCTGGGCCGTTTCCCAGCATCCCGAATATTCCAGAGCCTGAATTTGCTGTGCCGGAAGTTAACTCCAAGCGCGAAAACGAACGATCGCCCTCGCCAGATTCGTCCTCTCCGGAGTTGCTTCTAAGCGTTCGAGGCTGTGATAGAGGCGACATCGCGGGTGGCAGCAGTGGAGGACTGATTTCCGGCGTCTCTGGTTCGACTGGCGGCTCGCGATCAGGATTTGCACTGGTGGGAACCTTTTTATCGCAACCCTGGTCTTGCTGAGGATTGCAAGCCGTTGTGTACTGGACTTCTTCGCCCTTCCTCTGGGTGCGGAACAGTTGATTGTCCTGCTCCGCTTCGAGAGCCACAAAGCGCCTTACCCGCTCCTTCAGGATCAAGTCTTGCTGTTTGCCTAACGCCGAGTCCGGATTCGCCTTCGGCGTCAGGTAGCCGTAGCGCTGCAGCAACCGAGTCGCCACCGACCGAAACACCTGATCCCGGTCAAGTCGGTCAAAGACGGCCTGGTCGGTGAGGTTCTGATCCTCCACGATACGGCCTTCGTCGGTAGCCTCTTTCGCGATCCAACGCTTCAACTCCACCAACAAGCCTGCATCTATCAAAAGGACTTCCCTGATCTGTTGCGATGATGCCGAGACGTGACTGTAGTTGTCTTCAGCGAGTTCCGACAGCTCGGGCTTGCGGCGGGTTGAAGAGTCGACGGTTTGAGCTCGTGGCTTTTCGGTCGTCGACATCTGGCCGTAGGAAGTCTGACTATATGAGATCTGGCAGCAAAGTAGAAACACACACAGGCTGACGGATTTTTTCACAAGGGGTTGGGATATTTGATCCACGATCATTATTCTTACCTCGCGTCACTCGTCACCGCACAGCCGACCCCCATCCGCTGCTGTTGAAGAAGAACACCAGATTCGTTCCGGTTTGGGGCTTGGGTAGCTCCGAGCGTCATGGCATCGGGAAACGATTCGGCCGGCTAGATTCTTTTGATCAGTTCACAAGCTCCACGTCGGCCTCGTCCACTTCGGTCGCGACCGAGCGCATGATCAACTCGATCGAAAGGACAAGGCGGAATCCATCTTTACGGCGAAGGAGGATGCCTTCGATTCCCGACAGGGGGCCGCTCCGTACGCGGACCCGCTTACCGACTCTCAGATAGGGATGTGGTTCGAAGCCGGCGGCATGGGAGAGTCCTCGCCGAATGTTTTCAATTTCCGCTTCTCTGATCGATGCCGGCTTTCCGTCGAAGCTTACGATCTGCACGACACCGGGCGCGGTGAGCACTTGCAAGCGCGAGCGGTAGGCGATTCGCACGAATACATACCCCGGAAACAAGGGCAGATCCACTTCTTTTCGGCGATCCTGCCAGCGTCGAACGCTCCGATACGACGGCAGGTAGCACTCCAACGAGCGACCGCCCAAGTATTCGGTCACCCGCTTCTCGTGGCGAGCATTCGTGTAGACGGCGTACCACTCCGGCCGATCGAATGTCTCGGCGAGCGAAGAACTGCTGACGATTTCACCACCACTGTTGACGCCGATTTGGGTTGTCGCCATTCTGCCTTCCAAGGGCGCCAGTTACAGCTTCGCCCCCTCACTTACAGGTTCATGTGAGATAACCTGATTCACTGAAACCCATGCTGGCTGCCATATTCCGCGACCTGTGGCGCTTCCAGCGGTCGGTGTCTACAGCTCGCCGGAACTCAACATGCGGGCGATCGAATCTCCGCGACTTCCGGATTTCGCAGGGAATTGAGTAAGCCCTGCTCGGAGTTCTCGACTCGCTTGGCGCGAATATCGACAAATGCCGAATACAAGATGCTGTTGTCTTCCTGGGGTGCCACGGCCAAGACCTTCATCGCGGGATACCGCCCGAGCAGAAAGCCGCACAGCTCAGGACGGCCTGTCGTTTGATCCAGCGCGATGATCAGGAAGTCAGGACGGGTCGTGTCCACCATCTCTGCAATTTCCGACTCATTCTGGGTTTCGCCGACGACTTCGATATCCGGCTGGTCTGCGATGGTGGCAATGACCAGCTCTCGCATCAGGCGCGGGCGGTTGGCAACTAGGACTCTGATTTTTCGCAAGGCCCTCTCCCGACGCACAAGGTAGCGAATAGGGTATGCGGCCTACCTGCACTGGAAAAGGTTCAATTTGCGACCTAGGAGAATGTTGAGAAGTACCTACGACAGACATCGGCGGGAACTATCGACTAAGTACCAATTAGGAGGGGCAGGTACTAACAAGTACCAATTTTTTCGACCGACCGACGCCGATCTCAGGCCACTATGCCTTCGACCCTGCACACCTCGACCGCGCCCAGTCGGTCGCTTGCGCCCAGCTTGCGCAATATGCGGTGAATATGGTTTTTCACCGTTTGCTCGGAAAGATTCAACTGGTTCGCGATTTCCTTGTTGCTCGACCCTCGGCTGATCATCTGCACGAGTTGCTGCTCCCGGCGGGTTAAACCCAATTGCGACTTCCCGCGATACAGTTTGAATTCTGAGCGTGGGTTCGCTACCTGTTCGAATAAGGCGGCACAAAACTTCGGAGGGCAGACCGCGCCATCGTAGGCCACGCTTCGCACGGCCGCAGCTACCTCGTTGGCCGATGCCTCTTTCAGGACATAACCTGACACTCCAGCTCGGACACAGCGTAAGAACGTGTCTTCATCGTTGTCCATTCCCACCAGGAGGATCTTCATGTTCAGAAGAACGCGGCGAATCGATGTGACGAGATCCAGACCTATTCGTCCGAAAACACTGGAGTCGAGCGCGAGGATCTGGGGGCACATCTCCCTGATGCTGTTGGTGAGGTTACCGTCGAACGCAACCGCGGCTACTACTCGGATGTCATTCTTATTGTCGAGCACTCTGGCGAGCGCTTCGCGTAACAGGCGATTCTCGGCCAACAGGAAGACGTCGATACTGCCAAGCTTCTCAGCGCACACAACAGACTCCTTGAACGGATTAAGGAGCGGTGCAGTGACGATCTACGCCCCCGCTAGTTGACCTAATATCTCACTGCTTCCTGCTCGCGTTACAAAAAAAAATGTAATTTTCCTGATCAGCACAACAATCTCGTTATGACATTTCATAGTTAAAAAATCTCGACACTCCGAGGCCGCCTCGCTCGATACGAAAACAGAAATTTCTCGGCAGGAGCCATACCGAGTCTCAAAAAGAAACTGGCGGTTACCGTCTTGCAGACGGCTTCCGTTCCAGAGCCGCGATATAGAACCGAGGCGACGAACGATTCCAGGGTGTTATTCGGAGCGAGCGTAAGAAGCGAACGAAAGTGGGCCGAAAACAAGCGAGGTGCCACCTGTAGGAAGAGAGCCATCGGCTCCTCCAAACGATCGCCGGGTTTCCCCCTCAGGAACTTGATTGGGTAATCTATTGGCGACCTTGGTCAATGTCAACTGGCAATACGTGGATACTTGATGGAAAGTCTCCCTAGGGTAAAAATTATAGTGGCCGATCCCGCACGGCGACATCGATCGGCTTGATTAATTCGCTAGGCAACCTGGGCGGCTTCGTGGAGCCGCTCATTATGGGGTATCTGGTTACGCGGACGCACTCTTTCGCCACGGGCTGTGCGTTCTCGTGGGCAGGGGGGCTTCCTCGTGTCGGGGGCGTTGATGCTGCCAGTGGGCACAGGACGCTCGCATCCCGCAACCGAGGCTGGTGGCAGGTTACCCGCTGGGGTCAGTGGATCTCCGGCTCAGGGATAGGTGCAGTTCCCTCCAGAAAATCGAAGTCACATCCCTCGTCTGCTTGCTTGATGTGTTGCATGTACAGTTTGCCATAGCCACGCGGGTAAATTCCCTCTCGTGGACGCCAACCTTCGCGTCGTCGGGAAAGCTCCTCGTCACTGACGCGCATGTTCAGCTGTTGGTGTTCGATGTCGAGTTCCACGATGTCACCTTCCTTCAGCAACGCGAGCGGACCTCCCACGAACGATTCCGGCGACACATGGAGGACACAGGCGCCATAATTCGTGCCACTCATTCTTGCGTCCGAAATGCGCACCATGTCGCGGACGCCCGCCTTGAGGAGCTTTTGCGGGATCGGCAGGTTGCCCCATTCCGGCATGCCAGGAGCGCCCTTTGGACCCGCATTGCGCAGCACCAATACACTATTCGCCTCGACCTCGAGAGCCGGGTCATCGATCCTTGCATTCATTTCGTCATAGCTGTCGAAAACGATGGCGCGGCCCGCGTGTTTGAGCAGCGCCGGATCCGCAGCCGGCGCTTTAATCACTGCCCCGTTGGGAGCTAGATTCCCGCGCAAGATCACGAGACCTCCCGACGGGAAGAGCGGATTGTCGACGCTGCGAATGACATCGGGCTGGTAGATCTCGGCATTGGCGATATTATCGCCGAGTGTTCTGCCAGTGACGGTTCGGCAATTCAGGTCCAGATGAGGAGACAGGCTCTTCAATAGCGCGGACAGTCCACCTGCATAGTAGAAGTCCTCCATCAAGTATTTGCCGGTAGGGCGCACGTTTGCGAGCACCGGTGTCTTTTTCGACAATTTATCAAAATCATCGATGGTGAGCTTGATGCCCGCGCGGCCAGCCAGGGCAAGCATATGGATCACGGCGTTGGTAGAGCCGCCCAGCGCAAGGACTGTAGCAATCGCGCTCGTAAAGGACGCCTCACTCAGGATGTCGCGCGGTTTCAAATCCTCCCACACCATTTCCACGATGCGCCTTCCCGAGAGATTGGCCATCTTTGGATGATTGGCGTCCACCGCGGGAATGGAACTCGCTCCGGGCAACGAGAATCCCAGTGCCTCGGCAACGCTCGTCATGGTGGAGGCCGTCCCCATGGTCATGCAGGTGCCAGCGGAGCGAGCGATTCCTTCCTC